>Ga0209164_1000124_pt1 | contig 248717 bp, 228 predicted proteins | sample MTBNYHSulfiMetaG_FD_187458 | JGI IMG/M metagenome (GOLD analysis project Ga0209164, IMG submission 187458) | Enrichment culture microbial communities from rom New York Harbor, USA that are MTBE-degrading - MTBE-NYH (New York Harbor Sulfidogenic)... | ecosystem: Environmental > Aquatic > Marine...
ATGGTCATAACTGTTATAGATTGTGGTTAAACCTATTAAGTTACTGATTATCAGGGACTTAACCAAATTATTTACCATTTATTTTATTGAAAATCAAACATTTATGTTAAAGTTTAACGAACTATTATTATAAAAAATAATGATAATTCTTTCTGCATATTACCAGTCAATCTCAATCATATAACCGTTATGTTTCCTGATATTAAGAACAATACCTGATTCAAAGAGAAGATATTGGCCTTTGATCCCAGTGAGCACTTCTGTTATTTTTTCAGTATTATCAAAATTTATAGTTTTTACTTTCCGGGGATAATGTACAACAGGATAGGTTATATACGTGATCTCATTATTCTCTGAAGCAAAACTTTTAAAATCCTTATGTAAAAATCGTAATGCTTTTCCCTTTTCAGCAATAATGTCTATTTCATCAAAGTTTTTACCTGTTAACATATCCCTCCAGTTTGTTTTATCAGGCAGGATATTTTTCAATGCCACTTCAATCGTACCTGCGATATAGCGGTTTGGTGTTTCTGCGATCTTTATTGCTCTTTCAGCTCCCTGATCGATCCACCTTTCCGGAACCTGGGTATTTCTTGTAACACCTACTTTAATTCCCCCTGAGACTGCCAGATATACATAATGTTTTATCAGACAGTGAGATTTCGCATATTCTATATCCCGGGCAATACCTTCATGGGCACGGCATAATTCAGGCCGTAAAACACATTCCTCAGTTTCAGGACTACTTATAAAACAAGGATAACAATAACCCTGTGCAAATGATGTTTTAGTCAAACATCCACATTTAATACAATTTATTTTATGAAGATAAGTTAAGCTAATTTTTTTCCCTATTAATTCATTCATATGTATACATTTATCTTCCTTCCTGAGGTAATACTGTACCGGGTTATTATATTCCGGGCTCATTTTAAAAAGATTCATTGTTATCATCAGCAAAAATTTATTTTGTGTTCCTGGAGTTGGTTATCGGAAAAAGAAAGTAAAATAACAAAATTTTTTATTATTTATAACAACTTGATTTAATGAATTATATAAAATAATTTTAATTTTTTTAGTATTATGTATTGCATAGTATTAATATTTTATTATATCTTTGCATTGAAATGTTATTTTATTTATATAGTATTAAAAAATGAAAGGTATTTTATCACTCTTAATTGGCCTGATAATTATTATGATAGGGTTAAAACCTTCTGAAGAAGAATCTTATCAGGACATAACATTTAATGTTTATAGTTTAGGGGCGAAGAGTGTTGACATCTACAGTTCAATTAAATCATATGTACCGGATAAAAATAATTCATTGAATGTCAGGTCCATTTCCGGGAATCAACCTGAAGATGAAATAGTTAAAGTTAAACCGGATACCTGGAATCCAGAACAATTAAATTTTTAAAATATGAATATAGAAAATGCAAAAGCACAAATGAGAAAGGGCATTCTGGAATATTGCATACTTTTAATACTAAACAAAAAAGATGCATATGCTCCAGATATTATCCATCAACTAAAAGATTTTCAGCTAATTGTGGTTGAAGGAACTCTTTATCCCCTGCTCACCCGCCAAAAGAATGCAGGATTACTCTCTTACAGGTGGGAAGAATCAACCCAGGGTCCTCCCAGAAAATATTATACGATCACTGAAATTGGGAAAGCATATCTCAAAGAGCTTAATAAATCGTGGGAGGAATTGGTAGACACCGTTGATTCAATTAAAAGATCAAACAATTAAAAACATATTACAATGAAAAAGGCTTTAAAAATAAATTTAAGCGGACAGATTTTTCATATTGATGAAGATGCATATGAAAAATTAAAAAATTATCTGGATACTATAAGCAGTCATTTTTCTGATGCACAGGAAAGCAAAGAAATAATTTCGGATATTGAAAACAGGATTGCTGAGCTTTTTATGGATAAGATGAAAGACGGTAATGAGGTAATAACCATAAAGGAAGTAGATGAAATAATTGAGATCATGGGTAAACCTGAGGAAATTGTCAATGAAGAGGAAGAAAGTGAAGCAAAAGGATCGCATAGACGAAATCAAAGACGTTTATACCGTGATCCTGACAACGCTGTTATCGGAGGTGTTTGTTCGGGTTTGGGTGCCTATTTTAATGTTGATACATTAATTTTCCGTATCCTGTTTATTGTATTGGTACTTATAGGCTGGGGATTACCTATCCTCCTTTACATTATTCTGTGGATTGCCGTACCTAAAGCTGTTACTGCTGCGGAGAAACTTGAGATGAGAGGAGAAAAAGTAAATGTCTCCAATATAGAAAGAACTATAAGAGAAGAATATGATAATGTAAAGGAAAATTTTAAAAAAGCCCGTGGTTCGGAGGCTTTTAAACGAACAGAAGGATTCTTAACAGAGTTATTACGAGTACTTGGTGTTATTATCGTAGCTTTTATTAAGATTTTCCTTGTAATTGTAGCTATTGTATTTATAATTGCTGGAATTGGAATTTTAACCGGGATAATAGCTCTGTTTTTCTTTGGAACACAAGTTTTACCGTTTGAGGTCTTTAATTCAATACATCCGGATTTTGTGCCACCATTCATTAATCCCGTAAATATGAGCATCCTTGCTTTAAGCCTGATAGTACTGATTCTTATCCCAATACTTACTATAGTATATGGTCTTTTCAAGGTTCTTTTCAAATTCCGGGGAAAAGATAAAGCTTTAGGATTAAGTGCCTTTGCATTATGGATCCTGGCTCTGATATCCGCGATCGGTATTATTGTTTTTGAAGCGAAGAATTTCGCCGGGCAGGATTCAATAAGCCATTCATCTGTAATTAACGAAGTCGGTGGTTCTTCCCTGACTATTTCTATGGATATGAATTCTGCTGTTAAAGACAGGGAAAAAGGGTCTTTTACTATTGATGATACTCAGTATTTCATCCTTAAAGACGGGAAGATAACCGGAACTGCAAAAGTGGATATTGAGAAGGCAAGCGATGATAAATACGAAATCAGGATAACTAAAAGTGCCAGGGGACTTAACGAAGAAACATCCATTGAATCCGCAGAATCTATTTCCTATTCCTATACAGCAACTGCGAATGAACTATTTTTATCTCCCTGTTTTTCAATTACAGATGAAGAAAAATGGAGAATGCAACAACTTATGATAACTGTGTATATTCCTTTGGGAGATACTGTTATTCTTGACAAGAATCTCCGGGATCATCTTGAGGGAGTGAAAAACATATCATCATATTCCAGTAAACGCATGGCTGGAAATACGTGGGTAATGAAAGAAGAGGGGTTGGAGTTAATTGAAGGGAAATGAAAAAAATAGACCATAGACCATAGACCATGGTCCATTGTCTATGGTCTAAATCCCATCACTTTTGCACATTGAGAAAAAATAATTTATCTTTGCACCCCTGAATAATTGTCCCGTAGTGTAACTGGCAACACGTCTGATTTTGGTTCAGAAGAGTCCAGGTTCGAGCCCTGGCGGGACAACTTTAAAACTTAACTGCAAAATGTTGTAATTTCTCCGCTATTTCTTTTTGCCTGCCAAGTTTATTCTGTTCAATTTTATCAATAATATCCCGATAGGAATCTCCAGAATGTTTCAGGCTTAAAAAGTTATCTAACAACACTTTAACATCATGCCATTCGCCAAGTTTAATTTCTATATCATTTAAGAAAGTCAACAGATCTTTATCTCCGATCATAATAAAATCTCCGGAATCGATAATTTCCTGCATAAATAGTATTTCTTTTATTCTTTTTCTGATAAGATGCAGAACACTATCATCATTTATAGCAATACTGAGGTCTCTTATATCATTCATCTTCCCCCGACCCAGTTTAATATATTCCTCATTAAAATTAACATTTTCGATACGCTTAAGACTTTTTTCAATCTGTCTGCTGATTTTTGTCATTACCCCGATATCTATCCTGTTGAAAGATCTTTTTAGTGCTTTATATGCCTTCTTTTCCCTGTTAAGTATTTGTGTATAGTAAATGTTAAAATCATCACCTGCCTCATTTTTATAATTTTCCATTAAATTCAGCTGGACCTGTATATCACGTAGTTCACCTGCATACCTGAATAACAAACTGATCTTTTTCAGATTCTTTTTTATTCCTGACTGCTTTTCAAAATTATTTATAATAGAAAGAAATGCCCGTAATCTCTTAATACTTAACCTCATCTTATGTATCCCCTCAACAGAATATGATTTGCGGGTTTTCCTGTAATTTTTCAGGAATGACTTTTCTATTTGCCTATGATATTTTGAAAGAAGTGGAATCATAATAAACCTTTAGCTGTTTTACTGAGACTAAATTATAGAATTAAAATCAGTAAATAATGATTATTTCTGAATAAATAATTAACTGTTTTTACAATAATATTATTATTCATTTAATCTTTTTATAATATTCTATTAATAATCAGATGTTACTTTTATCAGTTAAATTTCAACTACTTATGAAAGAGACAGTAAACAAGGATCCTGATAAATATCTGAATACAAACGAAATGATAAATGATTATGCATTTATGTACCAGGTAGTTATTGAACAAAAACCTATGGATTTCGAAGCCATGTGTTGAGAAGCAATTAATTAACCTTTCAGATTTTTTGTACCTTTTTATTTATTTCATAATTTAGCTAAAAAAATCTGATGATTCAGGAAAACGGGAAAATTACGGTAAAACATTACTTGAATAAGAGGGCTTTACCCCTTACTTATGAAGGTGTTGATTTTTTCCCGCTTTATATCCAGATTATAGCAGCAGGACATAAAGCGCAGATTAAAAGTAAACTATGTGATTATCTATATCCTTATTGCGGTATCATTCAAAATAAATTTAATTCAGATGAACTGACCAGAATTATTAATGAAGGGTACTTATCAGAAAAATTACTATCTGAAATTTATCAGAATAAACTATACCCACTTTATTATATTATTGAAGATGAGTTAAATATTATCTATAAAATTATCAGCAACAGTAGAACTGTCAAAACAAAATCCTTCAGCCTTGTTAATTTTGGTAATAGGTATGACATTCATCTTCAGGATACAGCAGAGATACTTGATAAAGCTGTCAAAAAGATGTATATAAACGAACTTAACAAAATATTTTTACAGTCAACCAAGGATATGAGTGCAAGAAAACTGTTTAAGGTGGCTAATTATTTTATTCATTTTATAAACTGGGAAAATAGTTTTACAGACTATTATGAAACCACGTATGAGGTGCTTCCAAGTGAAATAAAATTTCTTGAGAATCATCTTTCCGAAGAATTGAAGAAAACTATTAAAGCATCCATGGCCTTTCATTCAAAATATAATTTTCTAAAGCGAACATTGGATAAAATTGAAAAAGGTAAGTTCCCTCTGATTAATTATATCGACTGGTTAGAAGAAGGTAAAGATTTCATAACCAGGGAGTTTATGAAAATTTTCGGAAAACAGAAGGCAACTGAATATGTTAATGCTATTGATCAGATTTTAAATAAGGAAATACGTACGGTTTCAGTTATCAGGCCTTCTTAATCAGTTAACCGGTCTATTCTGAATTTTTTAATTTCTCTTCTGAATTTTTTTGCTTCCGGACAAATATTTTCCAGTTTATTCCAGAACCGATCACCGTGATTTTTCTCAACTGTATGCATTAACTCATGCAAAACAACATAATCTCTTAAATATTCAGGAAGCATCATCAGGAAGAGGTTAAGGCTGATGATATTTTTTCCTGAACAACTTCCCCATCGTGATTTCATTTTTTTAATCTTTACTCCTGCATAAGATAAGTCATACAAGTTTGAATAATATTGAATTTTGACGGGCAGACTTTCAATAGCTTCCTTCCTGTACGTTTCAATGATTGCTCTCTTAATAAACTGTTGACAGGCATTTGATTCTATATTGGAAGCAATTGGAATAAAAACTTTAAGATATGGAAAAGAGAGCTTTGCACTAAGTTTTGAACTATCTGCACGAATTATCTTCAGGGTATGACAACATGTATGATATTCTGTAAGATCATTGATAAGGAGTTTATCATGGGAATTCAGGCTAAGTTTTTTATATTGGCGCAATATCCAGTCCTTTTTACTCATTAAAAAGGTTTCAGCATAATTAAAGCCTACAAGAAATGGAACCGTAACAAAAAGCTCTCCTGATGGTTTAATTCTTACAGTTAATCTTTTAATCCCTCTTTTCCTTCGATAGATCACCTTTCCGAAGTCCTCATAGAAAACAGCTTTTTCCTTCACCATTATATTTTTCCACAATTTATTTTAATATAAATCAGCTATTCACTGATAATTCAAATTAAGGCATTATTTTTGATCTTTTATTAGCTGTTTTTTCATTTTTTATATCATTAAACTAATAAAGTTATTTATGATGTTAAAAATAAAAATATTTCTGTTTATAATACTGGCGGGTATTTTCCCCTGGCAGATAGTTGCTCAGTCACCGTGGACTTTGGAACAATGTATTGATTATGCTTTGAAAAATAATATCCGTATAAAGCAACAGAAGATTGCAGTTAATGTTAATGAGAACAATTATTATCAATCCAGGTATGATCGTTATCCTACTCTAAATGCATCAGGTTCTTATGGTGTTTCATTTGGTCGTGCACTGGACCAAACTACATATCAGTTCACCGAGGATCAGACAATCCAGTCCAGTAATCTTAGTATTAGTTCAACCACTATTCTATATAATGGATTTCAAAAACAAAACACAATAAAGCAGAATTACCTGGATTTACAGGCCGGAATTTATGATCTCGAGAAACTGCAAAATGACATTTCATTAAATATTGCTGCTGCATATTTACAGATTTTATTTAATAAAGAATTACTGGAAGTTTCTAAAAGTCAACTTGAAATTACAAGTTTACAGGTTGAAAGAACCAGGATGCTTGTTGAATCGGGTAGTCTTGCTAGGGGCAGTTTACTTGAAATTCAGGCACAGGAAGCAGCCGAGGAAGTCCAGGTTGTAAATGCGGAGAATTTGTTGAATCTGTCTTATCTTTCTTTAATGCAAATTCTTGATCTGGAAGTTTCAACACCTTTTTCCATAGTTATTCCGGAGATTACAAGTTTGAATAAGGAAGATCTTATTATTGAAACAGAGCAGATTTATAATGAAGCTTTAGGTATCTTACCTCAGATTAAAAGTTCCTCAACAAGATTACAAAGTACTGAAAAAGCATTCGATATTGCCAGGGGTTACCGTAGTCCCAGGTTAAGTCTTTCGGCCTCTTATGGTTCAGGTTATTCAGATATCCGGGACAGAATTATTGGCACTGAAGCCATTACAATTCCAATCGGAGTTACTGCAGGTGGGGAACAAGTCTATACAACCACACAAAATCCTGTTACGGCGACATATCCGTTTATAAACCAGTTAAAGGATAATGCAAGCACCAGTTTATTCCTCAGTGTTTCCATCCCTATTTTCAACGGTAATCAGATAACGAATGCAATTAAAAATGCCCGACTTGGAATTGAGAGTGCAAAACTTGAACTTGAATATACACACAAAGCTCTGTATGAAGAAATTAACCGATCTTACGCAGATGCAATAGCTGCCCTTAAAAAATATAAATCTTCAGAAAAAGCGCTTACAGCGATGGAAGAATCGTTTAAATATACGCGTGAAAAATTTGAACTCGGACTTGTAACGACAGTTGATTTCAATGCTGCTAAAAATCAACTGCTTAAAACCCAATCCGATTTGTTGCAATCAAAATATGATTTTATTTTTAAGAGTAATATTCTGAACTTTTACCGGGGGAAACCATTGAAAATCTGATCATCTGACATAATAAAAATATATGAAATCTAAAAAATTGTTAAAGTACCTGTTAATTCTGGCAATTATTGCTGTTATTGTGCTTATTATCGGGAAGAAAAAAGCTTGGTTTGGAAATAATTACAAAATTAAAGTAGTTGTTGAACAGGTAAAAACCCGGGACATTATAGAAATAATCACTGCAAACGGGAGAATTAAGCCACAAACAGAAGTAAAACTAACTCCTGATGTATCCGGGGAGATTATTGATTTATACATAAATGAAGGTGACCAGGTAAATAAGGGTGATCTGCTGTTGAGGATCAAACAGGATAATTATCTGTCGAACAGAAACAGAGTGGAAGCCACGCTTAATAATACCAAGGCCAGATTAAGACAGGCAGAGGCTCAGTTAGCCCAGGCAAAACTAGAGTATGACAGAAAATTAAAACTCTGGGAACAGAAGGCTATTTCAGAAGCAGAATATGAACAGGCACAAACTGCTTTTTTTTCTTCCAAAGCTGAAAAAGAAGCTGCAGACTTTTCTGTACAAAGTGCTGAAGCTTCATTACGTGAAGCAGAAGAAAACCTGAGGAAAACAACAATATATGCACCCATATCCGGTACAATATCCAAGCTTGAAGTGGAACCCGGTGAAAGAGTAGTAGGTACTGAATTAATGAGTGGTACTCCTCTTTTAAGGATTGCTGATATGGATAAAATGGAAGTTGAAGTTGAAGTTAATGAAAATGATATTGTCAGGGTTCACCATAATGACACAGCGATCATTGAGGTAGATGCTTATTTGGGAAAGAAATTCAGAGGACTTGTTTCTGAAGTACCTGTATCAGCTAATATCACAGGAATAACGACTGACCAGGTCACAAATTTCAATGTAAAAATTCAATTATCAAAAGAATCTTATGAAGATATAATTACCGGGAAAAATCCGTATCCATTCAGACCAGGAATGTCGGCCACAGCAAATATACAGACATCCAGGAAATACAATGTACTTTCCATACCGGTACAGGCAGTAACTACACGCCCTGATACAAGTCAGCATGTTACAGATAAAACATTAGTCGGTGATGATCAAACTAACCAGAAGCAACCTGTTAAAAAAGAAGAAATGGTTGTAGTTTTTATTATGAAAGATGGCAAGGCAAAGTTAAAAGAAGTTACTACCGGTATACAGGATGATAATTATATTGAAATTGTTTCAGGACTTGATCCTGATGAAGAAATTATAGTTGCCCCATATTCTGCAATTTCAAAAAATCTGCAGGATGATACAAACATTGAAATTGTTTCGATGGAAGATCTGTTTAAAGGAAAAACAAAGAAACGATAGGAATGGTTTATATTCTGAACATAGAAACATCTGGTATTACCTGTTCTGTTTCATTAATAAGAGATTCTCAAATAATTTCCCTGATACAAAATAACAAAGCAAAATCACATGCTGCTCTTTTAACTCCATTTATTGATGAAGCACTGCATACTGGAGGTATCAGGCCGGAAGAACTTAATGCTATTGCTGTCAGTAAAGGTCCCGGGTCATATACCGGCCTCAGGATAGGAGTTTCTACTGCAAAAGGTCTTGCCTATGGATTACAAATACCATTAATAGGGATTAATACTCTTCAATCTGTCACACATGGTTTTCTTGAAAGATACCCTGAATTTAAAAGTAAAGAGGATATTTTGTTTTGTCCTATGATAGATGCCAGAAGAATGGAAGTTTATTCCTGTTTATATTCAACTAAATCAGGCCTTTACAGAGAAATTTCTGCAAATATTATTAATAAAGATTCTTATGCTTCCATACTTTCAGAAAAAAAGATCGTATTTTTCGGAGATGGTGCGATAAAATGCAGATCAGTCATTAAAGATAAAAATGCAATATTTATTGATTTTACAGAGCTTTCAGCAAGTTTTATGACTAAACTGTCGATAGATGCTTTTAATGCAGGTGATTTTGAGGATACAGCATATTTTGAACCGTTTTATCTTAAGGATTTTGTTGCAGGAAAGCCGGGAGTAAAAGGATTAATGCCCGGGAAGAAAGATGATAAGAGGATAAAACGAATAATTAACCGAGAGTAGGCAGGGCAAGTATTTAAAGGAAAAAAGACGATGCTGATAAAGATGACAACTGATACTGAATGAATCAAAATAGAATGTTAGAAGTATTCATCATAATATTTCTATCCTTTACCGGTAATTTTATTTATGCACAGACCGGGCAGAATCATTTTATCGAGGGCGAAAAGCTTAAATTTATTATTTATTTCGGAATAATTGATGCCGGAATTGTGGATGCAGAGCTTAACAGCGTGGAAGAAAACAATATACAGGTTTATCATGGAAAAATGCTGGCCAGAACAATAGGATTAGCAGATAAAGTATTTAAAGTCAGGGATGAATACCAGGGATTCTTTTCCCCGACAACTATTTTACCGCTTAAATCAATCAGGAATATAAGTGAAGGCAGATATAAGAGATATCATGTTGATAATTTTGATCATTCAAATGGAAAAGTCACAACATTAAAAGGAGAAGTTTTTGAAATCCCTCCTGGCACGAGAGATATGGTATCAGTATTCTTTTATATACGTAATATTGATTATTCCACACTTAATGATGGAGATATCATAAAAATCACGACATTTTTTGATGATGAGATTTTCCCTTTTGATATGCGTTACCGGGGGACGGAAGATGTTAGAACAAGAACCGGAACTTTTAATTGTATCAAGCTGGTTCCTTTTGTTGAACCAGGAAGGATCTTTAACAAGGAAGATGATATGACAATCTGGTTATCCAATGATCCTAACCGGATTCCGGTAAGAGTCAAATTCGATCTGAAAGTAGGCTCGATAAAATGTGATCTTATTGAATTTTCAGGACTAAAATATTGAGTTCATTCCTAAAATTAATTAATATAACGTGATTTCGATATAATAAAATTTCAATTGTTTGTGGGTACCCCGGAGGGGTAGAAATAGAATAGCCTCGGGTACTTGTACCCGTGGGCATGGATACCGATTAACCGGTCCTGCATGGCTTTCGCTGTGCGAAAGCCATGCAGGACTATGTATCTGGTCATGTCGTTAATCCCGGGCACAAGTGCCCGAGGCTATTCTATTTAAATCCCTCCGGGATTATTTATGCTTCTCATCCTATACACTTTTAAAATAAAATCTTTTTTTTACCTGAAACTGAAATTAATACGTATTATTGAATCTTTATTTATATCGAACTCAAGTTAATTTATATTTCTACTGTCTACGTAAATACTGAATTCTTATATACTTTCAACTTACCAGAAATGTAAAAGTTTATTTTTTCTCTTTGCAAAGCAGATTTTTATTTGCTTATTTTGAAATTTATTTTTTGATACTATAAATTTATGGCGACTACTGCAGATTTTAAAAATGGTTTATGTCTTGAATACAATGGGGATCTTTATACCATAGTTCAGTTTCAGCATGTGAAACCCGGAAAAGGAGGAGCATTTGTAAGGACTAAAATGAAGAGTTTAACTACAGGTAAAGTTATTGAGAACACATTTAATGCTGGGGTGAAGGTCAATACGGTTAAAATAGAAAGAAGACCATATCAGTTTTTATATTCAGATGATATGGGTTATCATTTTATGCATCTGGAAACATATGAACAAGTAACCCTGGGAGAGCATCTGCTTGAAAATACCGATCTCTTAAAGGAAGGGCAGAATGTTGAAATAGTATTTCACGCTGATACAGAAACGCCACTTACATGTGACCTTCCTCCATTCGTAATACTTGAAGTAACTTACTCAGAACCTGGTGTAAAGGGTGACACATCATCATCCACCGCGTTAAAACCCGCCGAACTTGAAACAGGTGCAAGTATAATGGTCCCGATATTTGTGAATCAGGGTGATAAAATAAAAGTTGACACACGTGACAGGACTTATTATGAACGTGTTAAAGAATAGTTTTCCTACTTATTCAGTTTTTCTTATCTTTATAGCATATTAAAAATAAACAACTATATGGGTGATAAGAAAAACTCATCCAGAAGAAAGGAAATCTCGAATTTCAAACTAAACTCTTTGCTTGATATCACACTGGCAATAAATGAGAATTTGCCAACAAAAGAGTTACTTGAAAAATATGAAAAGTTATTAAAAGAAGATCTTGAGATTGGTAAAATACTGATATTCAAGTTTGGTGAAAAATGGGAATCTATACTTAATTCTGGATTCCAGAAAAAACTTAATGAGCTTGATGCTGAGAAATATTTTGTACCCATCAGGGAAATATCTTTTATCAGTGCTGTTCCTGACAAATTTTCAGATGAAGTTGATATTATCATTCCGGTTTTTCATAAAGATCTCCCTATTGCTTATGTTCTAATCGGTGATATAGATGAAGAAAGTGAAGGAGTAAGTCCGGTCATTAAACATCTGAAATTCATTCAGACTCTTTCGAACATAATAATGGTTGCAATTGAAAACCAGAGACTTCATGCTGAAAACCTGAAACAGGTAGCTATGAAAAGAGAGCTGGAGCTGGCATCAAGAATGCAAAATATGCTTATCCCAAATAATAGTAAACTCCCTTCCAATAAACATATAAATTTTAAGTCATTTTATCATCCGCATTATGAAGTTGGCGGGGATTATTATGATGTTATTCAGCTTTCTGAAGAAGAAGTTGGGTTTTGTATAGCTGATGTATCAGGAAAAGGAATTTCCGCTGCTATTTTAATGTCAAATTTCCAGGCAAATCTTCGTGCATTATTTACCAAAGATGTTGCACTTGAAAATCTCATGAGAATGCTCAATAACAGGGTGCTGGAAAGTGCAAACGGGGAAAAATTCATTACAATTTTCATTGCAAAATATAATTATCTGAAAAAAAAGCTGGAATATATTAATGCAGGGCATAATCCTGCCCTTCTTTATTTTATTCCTGATAACACCTTATCTCTTTTAAACAGTGGTTGTGTAGGAATGGGAATGCTTGACGAATTACCTTTTATCAATACAAATATTGTAACCATTGATAAACCTTCCAAGTTACTATGTTATACTGACGGATTAGTTGAACTCATTGAAGGGGATGATATTGATTATGGTTACAAATACATTGAAGAAGAGATATCCAATAAAATTCCTATTGAGGAAAATATAAAAGAAATGATCATCAGAAATAAGATAATTGAGGGTAGCGCCGCAATTTTTGATGATATTACAATACTTGGGATTCAGTTCTCAGGTATTTGAGTATTTCTTTTCTCACCGATATGATAAATATCAACAGCAACCAGCATTGCTGTGAATCCCCAGAATAAAACAGAAAATTTATCTGTATCAAGAAAGTTATTAAGGAATCCATGAATATAGTAAGTAATCAGTCCAAGTAAAATTGCGAGCGACAGTATTCGTATTTTTCTTTTTTCTGATTTGAAATAAATCCTCATACCTGTAATAATTGTAAGGATAATTACCAGAGAATAACTAAGAACTCCAAATATTCCTGACTCAGAAAGGGATCCAAGATATTCGCTATGAGCATTTCCTCCTGTACCCGCATTGGTACTGATATTTGTTTTTTCGCCTGATATTTGAAAAGGTGCATAATTAAACATATATGTTCCGGGCCCCCATCCGAAAAAAGGTTTTTCTTTGAACATTCTCCATGCACAACCCCATCTGTTGAGCCTCTCAAGATTTGAATCATCGTTTCGTATATTTACGATGGATTGTATATGTTCATTAAATTTTCCTGAGGAAGTCTGATCATTTTTTTCAATAAAAATTACAATTTCTGACCTGTATAAGAATCCAATAAAGCACAATAATACCAAACCTGCAATTACAAATATCTTATTAACTCTTAACCTTATGATTATCCAGATTACCAGAATTACAAACAGACTTAACCAGGCTGCCCGTGTGTATGAAAAACCTACTGCAACCAGAAGAAGCAGAAAAAGGAGTAAAAACAAAAATTTCTGCCAATTAGCAGTTTTTTTAATTTTAATTAGAAATAATCCGGCTAAAACGGGGAGAATCATTGCAATAACAGCTCCATACGATGTATGGTCGTTATAAAAGGGTTTTACAACAAAATAAGCCACCTGTTGATTATTCAAACCATAAGAGGAGTGCCTTATTAACACATACCCGATTATTGCAATCAAGGGGATAATATAAGCCCACAGGTATCTTTCAAAATATTTCTTTTTTTGAAAGATCTGGGTGGCAAGGAAATAAAAACCAATAATAAACCATAATCTGGCTGTAAAAAATTTAAAAGATACCAGTGGAATGGTACTTGTGATAGATGTCATCAGTGTCCATGCCAGGTAAAAGGATATTGCGAGCGAAACCGGGTGAAATAATATTCTCCTGTCAGGAACCTGTCTTTTCAGGTACTTCAGTACCATTAATATTAGTATGAGAATAAGAAACGGCTCAGCAGGAAGTGACAGATCGAATCCTGTTTTTTGCAAAAGAAAAGACAATGGTATTGATAAAGGAACAAAAAAAACTGTTATAAGAAAAAATTTTCTTAGTGATTTGAATGCAATCCACAGAAAGATCAACAGTAAAGGGAAAGCAAGGAAATAATAAAAATCAAATGCAATAAAAAAACTGTTTGTGATAATAAATAATAAGGAGATAAAATATATCCAAAAATACTCTTTATGCAAAAGTCTGTTAATCATTCCTGTCAGATCAACTTTTTCTGGTAATTATCTTTTACAATAAGGGAAAAGAGCCCGGCGAGAAAAGCTGCAAAAACACTGGCAATAATAATTATTGATTTTTTAGGAAAAGCTTTTTTTTCAGGTATGACAGCTTTATTAACAATGAATGTATAAGGCAAATTTTGCTCCAGTTCCAGCCTGGATTCGGTTAGCTTCTGTTTTATCCTGATCAGTCTTGCAGTTTCATATGATATCTGATCTCTGATGTATACATATTGACCGCCATATTCTGAGAGTATTTTAATTTTATCAGATAAGATGCCAGCGGCTTCTTTATTATTTTCCACAATAGCTTTTGCATAAGCTTCATAAAACCTTTCTGATTGGGCTTCATAATGATTAATTCCAATTTTCCTGATTTTATAAATGCTATCCTGCATTTGTTTAATACTATCCAATAATGAATGGTATTCTTTCTCAACGAGTTTATAAGCATCAGTTGCTCTCTGTCTGATCATCCTGTGGTAAACGCTATCAGCAAAAACAGATATATCATTGGCAATGTTGGCTGCCGTTTCAGGATCTTTATCTAACACATCAACTAAGACAGCCATATATGGCGTCCGTTTAAACTTTATATTTGATTTATAAATTGCATTGATTTTTGTTTTAGGAAATTTCGCGGAAGGCTTAATATCATAATGTTTCATTAAATCATATTTCTGAATAATTCTGTCTCTTATTTCATCAGAATTAAGTACCTGTAAAAGATATTCAGCTTGTTCTTCTTCTCCTATTTCATAAATACTTTGCCCTCCGGAATAACTATCAGAAAGAAGATTTTTTGAAACAGAAGTTCCAGTTGTCGGAAACATAATAACGGATGCCCTGAACCTGGGAGTAATTGCCAGAGAAGTGATCATTGAAATTATAAATGCTGCAAATGAAATAAATGCAAGAGGTTTACGTTTTTGCCAAACATAAATAATAAGATCGGTGGTTGCAAAATCATATTTGAATTTTTGCTTTTTTTCTTTTGCCATTGTTAAAATATATTTTGATTATACTGCAATATTATACTGAAAATATATAAGTCAGGTATTTTTTACTTTTATAATATTATAATTTTTTTTTCCTTTTTGAATTAAAATGTATTTTCCATTCAGAAAGTCATTGTACTTGATTATCCTGTTTTCGTTTATTATTTTTTCTTTATTGATGCTCAGGCCTCCGCCAGCTATCAGTCTTTTTAATTCTCCCTTTGAAGAAAAGACCCTGGAATGGTCTGTAAGAAAATCAATTATATTAATATCATCAACTATATTTTCCACTTCAAATACAGGTACACCTTCAAATAGTGAGAAAAACAATTTCTCATTCATTTTTCTAAGGGTTTCTGTTGTTCCTTTCCCAAATAAAATATCAGAAGCTTCAACTGCTGCGGTATAGTTATCTATTCCATGAACCATGACTGTAAGTTCCTTAGCCAGGGTTTTTTGCAATATTCTAAGGTGTGGAGCTTCTTTTTGTTCATTCACCAGGGAATTAATCTGTTCTTTATTCAGAAGAGTAAAAATCCTGATATATTTTTCAGCATCATCATCTGAAACATTAAGCCAGAACTGATAAAACTTATACGGGGAAGTTTTTTCCGGGTCGAGCCAGACATTTCCTTCTTCCGTTTTTCCGAATTTCCCCCCGTCAGATTTTGTGATAAGCGGGCAAGTGAGAGCATACGCCTCCCCTCCTTCGATACGTCGTATAAGTTCTGTCCCGGTCACAATATTCCCCCATTGATCAGAACCTCCCATCTGTAATTTACATCCCATTGTCCGGTACAAATGAAGAAAATCATATCCCTGAACGAGCTGGTATGAAAATTCCGTATAAGACATTCCGGATTTTGATTCTTCTCCAAGTCTTTTTTTCACAGAATCTTTTGACATCATATAATTAACTGTGATATGTTTTCCTACATCCCTGATAAAGTCGAGGTAGCCATAATTTTTCATCCAGTCATAATTATTAACAAGAATGGCAACATTAGGGATATTTGAATTAAAATCAAGAAATTCAGCCAATTGTTTTTTAATACATTCCTGATTAAATCTTAGAGTTTCTTCTGTAAGCAGGTTTCTTTCCTGTGATTTTCCTGAAGGATCTCCTATCATTCCTGTTGCGCCACCTACCAGTGCAATAGGTTTATGTCCTGCTATCTGGAAATGCTTCAGAAGCATAATACCAACCAGGTGTCCGATATGAAGAGAATCAGCAGTAGGATCAATACCCAGGTACCCTGAAGTCATTTCTTTATTCAATTGTTCTTCAGTTCCAGGCATGACATCGTGTATCATCCCTCTCCATTTCAGTTCTTCAACAAAGTTCATGTAACAGAAAATTTTTTCAAATATAGAAAATATTCGGGAGGGAATTTCAGGTTTGCTTTGATACTGGTTCAGGTTTTTCTTCCGGTGCCGGGAATCTAAGATTTTTAAAATAAGGAAAAACAGCAGGTGCGATCCTGGAGAAAGGAGTGTATAAGAATGATTCTTCCTTAGCTTTTTCACTGATAATTTTAGAAGCCGGATCGAAGAAATTCAGTATACTAATGAAAATGCTCAGGATAAATGCCATTTTAATTACATTGAAGATCAATCCTGCCAGTCTGTTCACGAAACCGAGAGCAATCGCTTTCAGTAATGCATCTATCAGTTTTGCGACCAGGTGAACCAGAATTACAATAACAATAAAAGTAACTGCGAAAGCAATAATCCTGATAGTTTCGGGATTATTGTCAAAATACTTAAATAAAATGGATGCAGAAAATCCGGAGAAATAAATTGCTCCATAAATTCCAAGAATGAGAGCCACAAGGCCGGCAACTGCAATAATAAAGCCCTTTGTAAAACCACGATAAACAGCCCACAATAAAGGTATTATCAGGATAATATCAATATAGTTCATTTAACTTTTCTTTAAGTGCGTCCAGGGAAAACCATTCAGTTTCTGAAGAGTAATCTCCGGTGGTATTATAGGAAAGTATGTATTTAATTCTTTTTCTGAGATTTGGATGAGACGAAATGATTTCAAAACCCGCAAGTTCTTTAATTTCCGGATTTTCATCCAGTCTTCTGAAGACTGAAGCCAATGTTCTCGGTTCAATACCTGCTTTTTCCAGTAATTCACATGCATATATATCCGCTTCTTCTTCCTGTTTCCTGTTATATCCGGATGAGATAATTGTTTTAGCGATTTCCGTATTTACATAAGTGTTTCCGGAGGTAAAAAGTTCAAGTCCAAGTTCCTTAATCAACCTTGTAAGAATATGCCGGTGTACAATATGGCCAGCCTCATGTGCAAGTATAGCAACGATTTCAGCAGGTGATTCACAAAATTTTATTAAACCGGTCGTTACGATGATGTTTCCCCCGGGAAGAGCAAAAGCATTAATCATCTCATTCCTGACAAGAATAATGTTATACGTTTGTTCATTACTGCCGGCAAGGTTTGACAGTTTCTCAGAGATTAATGAAAAAACAGAATCGATATAAGCATCTTCTATTTTTTCAAATCCATTAAGCGTTAGTATAATTCCTGTATATTTATCACCCAGGACTTTTTCTTTTTCACGGTTTAATAAAACAGGGTGTGAGGGAAGATCAATTAAAAAGGTAAAGGCAACCCATAAAAGGCTGCCAATACCTATTAAAAGAAGAAGTTCAGTAAAGATTTTTTTCATTTACTTAAAAGCGGGAGGTTTATTCACAAAATTATTCATTTTTTCAGGAATTTTTCTGAAAGCCTGGTAATAGGATAGTTTTCCGAAAAAGATAAAATAATATACTCTTCCCTTATGAGCACGTACAGCAGCAATAATACTGAAGACAAAATAAATAATATTGATTATTCCCGCGGTTATCAGGTAACCCCAGAATACATCAGTAAACGGGTTATCCTTTACTAAATTCACAATAGTCCAGATAATAGCATAGCTATTTATAATGGAAACCGGTATTTGTGAATATAATGACTGCAGGGTATGAAATTTTACAAACCGGCCTTTATCACGATTTACAAAATAGTAAACAATTGCAGCGATCATATTTATAACAGGCAGGGGAAGACCTAATGCAGTAGTGGCGAACATCATAAGATAAGAGCCTGTTGCATCTTCTTTCTCCCTGTCGCTGATTTCATTGGGTTGAGGTATCGGATAAAATTCCATTCCTGAAAAGAATTATGAATTACACTTCATCACCGGTAAAAGGAGGATATTTATCAGTCATAAACTGCATATAAAGATTTATCCTGGTGGTCCACCTTATCTGTCCTACTACCCAGTTATGGAATGAAACGGGGTATTTCCCGGTAAATAAAACGATCCACCATGCGAGGAAAATAAGGATCCCGACAAATATGGACCTGAAAAACAGAATAAAAAAGTGTGGAATATAGACGTAAAAAATTCCGAAGAATATTCGTAAAAGAAGAAGTCCTCTGCTTATTTTCTCAGGATGAGGTACATCGAGGCTGGTATAAGAATCAGTAGCTTTAATCCCAAAGGCAGGATATCCGTCAGAAACATTCATTACTCTTGCGTTCAGCCTGATTCCCCAACGTACCAGTCCAGCCTGAAATTCAAACATACTGATCGGGTATTTACCAGTAAAAAGGACGATCCAGAAAGCAACAAAGCGCAATATTGCTCCCCAGATACTAACAAAGAAAAGTAGAAAACCATGTGGTAGCAGGATGTAGAAAAAACCAAAAATGGTTCTAAGGAGAAGTTCGAGTCTTGAATACCCCTCCTGGTGTTTAATTTCCAGTTTCATGTTTTAAAGATTTAGTTTTGTAATAATAAGGTAAAGAAGAGGCAATTTACAGTATATTATTAAAATATAAATCATAAAATGAATATTTTTTATACTACCTGGATTGGAACATATAATTCTCTTTGTGTAAAAGGATAAAAGGAGTATATTTGCGGGGATTTTGGAAGGGAGGGATCACGGGATCACGGGATCGAGGGATCGAGGGATCAAGGGATCGAGGGATCGAGGGATCAAGGGATCGAGGGATCGAGGGATCAAGGGATCGAGGGATAACGATTTGTTCACTTGATCCCGTGATCTCGGGATCCCGTGATCCCTTTAACGGCCTCATAGTTCAATGGATAGAACGGCGGTTTCCTAAACCGTAAATCCAGGTTCGATTCCTGGTGGGGCTACACAAATAACCCCTTATTCATTTGTGAATGAGAGGATTTCGTTTTTTTGTACCCCTGAATTGTACCCCTTTTTCGAGTCCTGGAAGTTTTTCATTGGCTGAAAATATGTCTTTGTTATTGAAAAACGCTGTCGGGTTCTCACCCCGACTAAGTAAATCAAAATGCCGTTGTAATTCAATATGTTACAACGGCATTTTTCTTTGTAGTAGAAAAAGTGGTAGAAAATTATTTAAGTGCCTCATTCAGATTATCCCATTTCGTACCCTGCCAATGACTAATCCTTCCTTCATTTTCACACCTTGAACACATCCAGTGAATCTCCTTCGATGGTAATATTTCCACCCGTGTTGTTCCCTGACAACCTTTTTCAAAGCATCTGATGTCAGTTGGGGTCAATCTGCTTGGATTGATTCTGGTTGAGGTATCAACAATCAATGCTAAGAAACTTGCCATTTCTCTGGCTTCTTTTGGCATTTGTTTCGGAATGTTCCCTGTTTCATCAAGGAAATGGGTCATGTTTGAAATATACATATCAGGTAATAATGTTTACTATTTGTATTCAGTTAATTAGTGGTTAATCCGTTATGATGTATCTGGCTCTGAGATAATTCAACCATTCCAAAGAATCACTATCTGGGTAATGTCTTTGACAAGCATTAAAAAAGTCCTCGTAGGTAATAGGTAAAAACTTAAGCTCGTTGCCTACAAGCATGTCCATGTATTCACTACTTATCTTGCTGAAATGTGCATTACCTTTAGGGAAGAATGTAACCGAAGTGAAAGATTTGAATTTATCACCGTCCACTTGCACAATACTTTCTCCAAGAATGTGATTTCTCCAAACTTGACGGAAATCATCTGTGGATAAGAGCTTAAATGCATCTGGTTTATAGAGTTTGCTTTTCTTCGAAACAGTATAATACTGTGAAGATGGGTCATTCACTGTCTTCCATTGGGTAGAACCTTTAGTAATTTTATATTCCTTCTCTGTGTATTTAACCTCAATTCCAATAATACCTCTGGTGTTGTTAGTTCTGGTGTATTCGATGTATGCATCAAAAGAAGTGGAATCATTCAGGTATTTTTGCTTTGGTTTGGGTGCATATTCAATCTCTATTCGGTCAATGGTCTGAATAATATTGGAAAAGAATTCATTGAAAACGCTTTTACAATACTCAAGGTTATTTTTAAATGGAATAAAGAGATTGAAAGGAATATGCTCACTTCGAAGCATATTTGAATAAAGTGGTTTATTGTATTTTTTGTACCTGCATTTTACAGCTTTAATAATGCCAAAGCCATCATAAAAATTGAAACCTGATTCACCGTCTTGCTTTGTTAAATAATTACCGTAGGTGTCATATGGAAGATTTAATACTTCCGCCCTGAATCTTGATTGGTGTAACCTTGCTTTTCTAAGAAAACCAGATGGGTCGATTTGGTCATCTTTTGGGTATTGGCTTCCAATTTCATGAATCTGATGCATCGTCTAATGTGTTATTCTTCATCAAAATAATCACTGTCAATTTTCTTCAGTTCGTAAGTCTGCTGAATGGTGCAGCCGATGTTAAAATCAATCATATGCTGAGACAATCGTTCACCGTCTATAAGCACAATTTTGGTTTCATTTTTTGGTGTGTATTCCAATGCTTCCTTCGTAAAACTTGAGGTAGTGATGAAAATGCCTTTTTTTGCTCCCTGACCCGCAAGAGCACCCACAAATTTCTGAATTTCTGGTCTTCCGACCACGTTACCTGTTCTCCATCGCTTTGCTTGAACGTAGATAATATCAAGACCTAACTTGTCCTCTTTAATTGTCCCGTCTATTCCTTCATCACCGCTCTTGCCAATAGCCTTACCTGCATCCTTTATTGAGCCACCGTACCCCATTTTAACCAGTAAATCAATCACCAGCCTCTCAAAGAAGGAAGGAGACAGGTCAATTACTTTAGAGAGTAATTCTGATGCCAACGATTTTCTTATTCTTTGATATGCTCTATCTAGATTTTCTTCAGGGGTTTGGGCACTTACTTCTTGTGAAATTGGTTCTTCCTCGCTTTCAGAATCATTCTTTCCTGCGTGCACAAATTCGAGAAAAGCTGGGAACTGTCGCAGATATTTTGCATCTATACGTTCAGGATTCTTCTTCAATGTTTGTAGTCCGAGTTCGGTAATGACAAACGTTGCTCTCTTTGGAGAATCAATAAGACCTGCTTTCTTTAAGTATGTTTTTGCCCATCCAACCCTATTATCAAAAACTGGTTGGTTTCCACTTGCCAGTAGTTCTTTCCTTTCTTCGTCTGTTAGCTTAAACTTGGCTGCTAACTTTTCTATTAGGTCACGATACCTATATTCAGTTCTGTCAGAAATTAGCCGTAAAAGTGGAAGCATAAGAGTTTGATAGTCTGGTATCATTACATTGGAATTTAAGTTATTACAGAGCTTTAAACATTAAGTGCTCAGTCGCTGCTTTCTTTGTAATCTATTTGTGGCTCTGCTGCTATGCTCAGCCTTTCTTCCGCTTCTTGTATGGTTACCTGCCCATTCATTAACATGGGCAACAACCAATCTCGAAGTTCTGTAAGTTGTTGGTTTTGTATTAGATTATTTGCGATTTGCTCATTATTAGGCACAACAAATTTTCCAAATTGCTCAATAATTTTTCTTGGTGGTATTGGTATTGTTAGACCTTCAATATCTTTGGGATAAACATGAGGTTGAGCTGAACCTCTTGCTTGTTTATATAAATATTCTTGTCTCATTTTTAAAAACCCAAGTATATGTAATGTGTCAGCAGTATTTTCACTTCTTACCGTGGTACAATCACAAGCAAAAATTGGTTCTCTCCAAAAATTTATAAAACCAGCATTTGCACCAGAAGCACTAATAGTAATTGTGTTTTCTGAATAATTTGCTTCTGAATGATAGTATGAAAAATCAATACCAGCCGAAACAACTTTTACTTTACCTGATGAATCTGCTGTTTTTTCGGTAATCAATTTGCCTTTTTTTATACTTGCGTAATCTCCCAATTTTTTCACTTCCCACCCTTCAGGAATCTCCCATTTCAATTCTTGACTATAAACCATCTTACCCCCCGATGATTTATAAGGTTTCCCGTGCTCGTTGGGAAAATCGAACTGCACAAACCAATAATCGTAAAGCGTTTTTGCCATCGCTTCTAATTCTTGGTTTATTTTGTTGTTGAGTTCTATTTTTTCTGATAAACTTATGTAAAGGTTCCCAATAGATTCTTGTTCTTCGGGAGTTCTTTGGGGGATTAGAATACTATCTAAATCTTGTTTCTTAAAATGCGGAATAACAAGTCCAACATGGTAGTTGTGAATCTTCTGTTTTATCCAATTTGACCTTAAAACTGCAAATAAATATTTGTAATTTATTTTGCTCCTATTTGCTCTCAAACCTATCATATCTTGAGCAGCACAGAACGTAACAGGGTCAGGAACTAAACATACTCTACCGGGTGTTCCTTTATTGACAAATAATATATCATTGGGAGCTATATGAGCACGAAACCAATTCTTTAATGTAAAGTCATCAACGTAACGAATATTTTCAAAAGTAGGATAGATACTGGATTCTTTAATGCAATTGGTTGCAATCAAAGGAAATCCTTCTGCAACAGCAGGTACAGATTTCCCTCTATTGTCAATAATCTTTGCCAAGACTTTTGTAAGCGGAATAAATTCGGAACTATTCATATTTTATACCTTCCAGTTGTTTTTTAATATCATTTTCCAGAACTTTCGATTCATTGAATAGATTTGACAAGGTATTTTTGAAGTTATTAACCTTGGCTTCAAATTCTTCATGAGTGATATCAATATATTCTATTTTGACCTCAAAATATTGTCCTGCACTTAAAGAATAGTTTTTAGCCTTTATTTCATCGTATTTTACAACCACTGAAAAATTCTCAATAGCATTCTTACTATTAAAAGTGTCAATAATTTGCTTCTCTTCAAAAGGTGAGAGAACTGTTTTTTGATTTTTACCTTCCTTCACAGTTTCTCCCAAATTGGAAGCATCAATAAGCACTACATCTTCTTTGTTGTCTTTATCCATAAATAATATGGAAACATTGGTGCCTGTGGTTGCAAAAATGTTGCTTGGCATACTTATCAAACCTGCCAACATTCTGCTATCTACCAGCTTTTGTCTTATTTTCTTTTCAATTCCACTTGTCGCAGTTATAAATCCCGTTGGAACAACCACAGCGGCTTTTCCATATTTACTTAACGAAAATATTATGTGCTGTAAGAACAATAGATAGATTGACATACCTTCCTTTTTCTTTGCAAGTGTTTTTGGAATACCTGCAAAAAAACGTTCATGATTTTCTTTCGTATCTAAATCGTCCCTGTAATCGGAAAAATCCAATTTGAAAGGTGGATTGGATACTATGTAATCGAATTTTGAAAGGCTTCCATCATCTTCTTTATGGTATGGGTGTAGAATGGTATTACCCTGAATAATGTTTTGAATGGAATGTACCAGATTGTTTAATATCAGATTTAACCGCAAAAGACTGGAAGATTTTTGACTGATATCCTGTGAGTAAATCGTGCATTTATCTTCACCAATGGCATGAGCAATGTTCATTAATAGAGTTCCTGAACCCGCTGAAGGGTCGTAAACGGTCACATTTTGAACTGGCTCATTCACCAAGATGGCAGCCATAATCTTTGCAACAGCGTGTGGGGTAAAGTACTCTGCATATTTACCACCACTGTTGGTGTTATAATCTTTAATCAGGTACTCGAAAATAGTAGCGTAGAAATCAAATTTCTGGTTGAAAATATGCTCAAAACTTACACCAACTAACTTATTTATAATTGCTTTCGCAAAGGCATCTCTTTTTGAACTATCGCTTATGTATTCAGTAATACGGTCAAATAATACCACTTTTGCTCCACCATCGGTCTTAACAGAAAATATTTCATTGTTGGTAACGGCAATATCCATCAAAGTATCATCGAACAATTTGGCAAAGTCACTTTCGTTCTGTCTGCTAAATAGCGTGGAAATGAAGTGCTCAGGCTTCAACTTAGCTGTATCCGCTCCCAGTTGCAGTAAAAGCATTTCGTAATCATCGTCAGTGTACTCACTCAATTGTTTTTCCCAATTATCGGCATCCTTTAATTTCTTATCGATTTTCTTAACCTCGAAGGAAAACTTATCATTCATAAATTTATACAGGAAAACCTGCGTTATAATTTTGAACTCGTTTCCATCATTTCCTAAACCGTAATTTGCACTTATGCTTTTCAAGCTGTCAATCAGTGCTTTGGTCTTGTCTTTGAAATCTATTTCTGTCATACTGCTCTTCCGTAAAATTCGTTAATGTATTCGTTTACAACTAAGTTATTTATGTACTTCGATGATTCCGCATTTAATGCAAACTTGTGTCTATTCATAAATTGCTCAATTACCAATCGCATCATTTGGGAACTGAAATAGTCTTGGTTGTTAAGTAGTCTGGTGTTTTGAAGAACCTGTAGGTCGGCTTCATTTTTCACAGCTTGAAGTGCATCGAATATTTGGCTCTCTTTCTTTGTAATACTGCCACCTTCTAATAATCGCTTATGGATGCGAGCATATTTTGGGTCGCTGTTATATTTATCTTTCAATAAGTTATTCTGTCGATTCAATTCTTTGATTTTCTCGTATATCTGAGTCAAAGCACCAATGTTTCTGCGCATTTCATCCTGAGTTATCTCATCTAAGTTTTTTTTATCAAACAGCCTTCTGAGTTCTTCGTAAAGCGAGACAAACTCTGGGTCTTTCTTATCGAAATTGCTTGCCATTGTTTCACGGGTTCTTCGGAGCATATCCTTTAACTCATCAGCTAATATCAATTCCTCTTCAGAGATTTTAGTAAAGTGAAACAAGACATCTTCCAATGCAACATTAAGCAGATTGGTGTTATCTATGTTGTTTTCAAGAGATTCCCTCGTGTTTAATAATGCCAAATGATTCTCGGTTTCACGATATAGTTGAGCAAGTTTTTTGAAATCAACCCTTTCCAATAGGTCAAAGTGACCAAAGAGACGAATCAAGTTGTAGAGACTCTTGGCATTCCCCAAAGCATTCTTTATGGCTATAACTTTATCACGGTCTTTAATCTGACTTATTTGCTGTTGAAATACTTCTGCATTGGATGTGTCAAAAGGGAAAAGAATCTCTTTAATCTCTGCTATTTCAATCTCAATCTCTTCTTTTGATTTAAAGAGGTTCGAGTAGAATACCATCTCATCTCCGAGTTCTGCTTGCAACTCATCAAAGTAAGCCTTGTTTGTTGCATCGAATTCTGCCCGTATGTCAGCGAAATCCACGACATATCCATACCTGAATTTTTTATACGGTCTGTTTACTCTGGTTAAGGTCTGAAGCAGGTTATGCCGTTTAATAAGTCTTCCGATGTACAGCTTTTTCAGCCGTTTTGCATCGAATCCCGTTAGAAGCATGTTATAAACAAATAAGAAATCGATTTCACCTTCTTTGAAACTTTCAACTATATCTTTTCGTTCGTCCTTAGTGCCAATGTCATGAAGAATTAAAGCAGCCGATTTTACTTTATACGAGTTTTTTAGCTTCTTCCCATATTTACCCTCTGGTTCTGCCGCTTCGGAAAACTCATTAACCATATTCTCTTCAGAAGCATATTTCTCAATGAAGATGTTATACATTTCCTTCGCTTGCTCAGAACTATCACAAACCACCATTCCACCTATTGACACATCTGAGAAAGTCAAACGGGTTTTCTCGAAGTCATCAATTATATAATCGAGCATAGGCTCAACGAAGCTATGATGAGCAAAAACCTTTTCTCTTTTAATTTCCCCTTTAAGAACTTTAATTCTATCAAGTGCCTCTTGCAAAACGATTTTATAGTCGCTTGCGATTTCCTCTCTGATAAGCCTCAAAGTGTATCCATCGGCAATAGAGGCATTGTAATAGTACTTATGGATATAATTGCCAAATAAGTCTTTGGAGTAGTATTCATTTGAAATTAAGGGTGTCCCTGTTAAACCAATCTTGATTGAATTCGTATCAGATTGCGTCAAATTTGCCAAGAAGCTGCCTGTAGGATTGTAACTTCGATGCACTTCATCTAAGAAATAAACACTTTGAATACTTATATCATAATCCTGCTGAGAAACAACATTGGATTCTTCAGTGAACTTCTGAATATTAACTACAGTAATCTCTGGCTTGCCAGTATTATTATGGAGAGCGGTCGTTGCTCTAATGTCTCGTACAAATTCATCCTTTGAATTAACCGTATGAACCACCAATCCTCTGGCAGAAAATTCTCTTTTCGCTTGAATCAGCAAATCCAGACGGTCAACAATAAAGTAGAACTTGGGAATAACCTGCTTTTGTTGAAAGTAATCTGTCAGGTAGCGTGTGTTATAATATGCTAAAGCAGTTTTACCGCTTCCCTGAGTATGCCAGATAATTCCTTTCTTAACTCCTTCGTCCAGTTTTCTTTCAATGGCTTTTGTGGCAAAAATCTGTGGATATCGCATTATCTGCTTTTCTATTCCCCTGTTCTCCTTCACATAAGCGATACCGTATTTAAGAATAAATGCCAGTCGGTCTTTACAAAACAGAGAGGTTGAAACACGGTTTGTTGGGGTATTGACATTCTTATTGGTAATAAATTCGGGTGAATTTTTAATAACCGTCAAATTATTGTCTTTTAGTATAAAGGCTTCAACTTCCTCGTTTTCTTCTGAAAGGATATTATTTAAGTCCAGCTTTTCCTCTTCTCGGAAATAATTGAAAATCGGTTGCTTATAAGAAGGTGAAGCATAAAAAACACCTTGCAGAGGTTCAATATCATCATTATCGTATTCCATGTTGTTTGAGAATACCATTAACTGGGTGATATTCACAAACTTTTTAAACTTGATATTCTGAAACCTTCTGTTAATCCTTTCTCTCTCGGCAATTATCCCATCCCTGTTATTAGGCTTTTTAACCTCAATGAATGCCAATGGCATCCCATTGATTAGAAGAATTATATCAGGTCTGAATTCATCATCTCCATTTTTGTAGGGGAGTTCCGTTACGACATTGAAAGTGTTGTTGTTGAAGTCTTCAAAGTCAATAAGTCTAATTCCAGATTCACTTATAAGTTTCTCATAAAATGCCTTACCCAAATCTTCATTATCGAGCAACAGGGTTAAGTCTTGTAATAATCTTACAATTTGGTCGGGGTCGAGTTCTGGATTTATTCTGGTAACAGATTCAGCGAAAATCTCAGGGAATATGTTGGTTTCCATATCCCAATTTGAATTCTTCAAGGAAAGGTAATCATAACCAAGTCTGCACAGATGCAATATCGCTGGAATTTTAACTCTGGAATCTTCGTTGAATTTTGACATACCGATTACTTATGGGAGTTATTATTGTCTGGTTCGATTAGCAAATCCTTGGGACTCACTTTTAAAAGTTCTGCAATTTTATAAAGTATCTCCAATCTGGGTTGTTGCCTATTTTGGACGTAGGAATTAACCATGTTATAAGACTTCCCTAAATGGTCAGCTAACCAAGTTTGCTTTACCCCCTTCTCCTCTAATACCTCTTTAATGCGATTCATCTAAATTACCTTTTTAACAATAAAAGTAATATTTTTATAAAACATCTTGTTTTTTAATATAGAATTAAGATTAACAATTATGTGTTTTAAAAAACAATTTCACTTAATATACAGATATATAATATATTAGACACTCATTAATTATATGATAAAGGTCTATAACTGGATGATATGATTGTTTTCAAGAAAACTACCTGCCAAAAACCTCACAGTGCAAGGCTATTAGTGATAGTATCACGAAAAAAATTAATGGATTTCGTGGAGACCTGTAATAGTAGAGTAATAAGGCGTTAGTAATGGTTTTACTTTTCTAATTGGTCTCCTTTTATATTCTTCCTGTGCTCTATCACAAATTCGATGAAACTCGATGCCCAATTCTTATCGAGCATTAAATGAGTGACATTATTATATTTGAAGTCAAAATTGACATACCCCAAATCTATATGGTAGTGCTTTTTGCCATAGTGGTTATCATGAACAGACATGAAGTATTTACTTCCACCTCTTCTCCAATCGTATGTACTAAATGTTACCACTCCATATGGACTATCATAATATTTAACAAAGGCATCAATTTCATCAGGAGTTGGCTTCAATGAAGCCATTTCTTCGTAGTAGTCCCAAATCTTTTCTTCTATTTTCGACATTATTTTACTTTTAAATTATTTTAATATCAGATTTTGTGTTCACAATACAATTTAAATCAAAGAAGTGATTTCCTTCCTCAAGCATCATTGTATATAGTTGAGAAGCATATTTTGATTCCACGAGGAAGCTATCAAAAATCGTGTACATAATGGCATCTGGGTGCAGTTCAACGAATTTTGCATAAACAATATCATTTACCAACTGGCTTTCCAAACGCATTGCAATATTGCTGAAGTTCTCATATTGCTTAGCCTTAAGCGAATCAATGATTTCCGAAATCTTTGGCATGCGTTTTACAATATGTTTTCTGTACTTATTTCGACTTTCGGGTTTGCCATTAAACCATTTCTTCAAGACGATATCTTTTACTTGGTCACGGGTCAGGTCTTCATGAGGGAAGAACACAGTTTTGAAATCCCTGTAGAAATCTCCCCCACTAAGGATATCCTTATAAAGACTGAGTTCATGTCTAAAAGCAAATTTTTCAGCGTTGGATTCGTAATCTGGATTTACTGCATTCAATATTTTGTAGACGGCAAAGGCATTAAAACTACCGTAGTCAAGCTCAATAAGACTATTCCCCTCTGCATCCCTTATAAAGGGTCTAATTAATTTGGGCATACTGGTAATGGGAGTATAGAACCTATGGCACTTATCACTGTAGGTTACTTTAATTCTTTGGTTATCAAGGTTATTAATTGAAATCATATGAGTATTGTATTGCTTTACATTAATATCGCCATTATGGAGCAGTTCAGTCGAATATCGTCTTGTTGCACCATAATCCATATTTATGCTTCGCAATGCCATGTATTGATGCGCCAATGCTTTATTATTGGTTATTTTTGATAGGTCGATGGCTTTGAGAGGCTTGACATTCCACTTGGTATTTAATTTATCATTGACGCTCTTCTTAATCATGACCTCATATTGAACCACAGGAGAACTTCTGTAGGGTTCAGCCAACCTGAAGTAATACGCCACTGCTGACTTCCTGTATTGATTGGGTTCAAGGTTATTCCATTCTTCAATAATTCTCAATGCTCGGAGAATTCCCCAGATAAACCTGAAATCGTTTTTTGACTTAAGAGGTTCAATATCCCTGCTGAACATCTTGACATAACTCTCATCATATATTAACCTCAGAGTTTCAATATCACTATGCTGGCGTTCAAGCAAGACATGAATGAAGAAGTATAAGGCAGGTAGATGCTTTAGAATTCTCTTTCCAGTTGTCATTCTATGACTATTGCTACCATCATCTTTCCTGACTGGTGCGAAGAATGGGAATTCTGGTTTTATAAGGTCTTCCAATTTTAGATTCTCTGGTTTATTAAGTTTTAAACCTACCTGCTGTTCACTGTCTTTCTTCATGACTTTTATACTTTAAAAATAGAAATGAGTACATGGGGGGATAATTAATGGTTTTTTGCATTCTTACTATTATGTACTCATTTTTAATCCGATTAATCAATTCTGATATTCAGAGAACCTTGTTCTTCAACCTCAAGTAACTTTATCCTTACTGATTCTCTGATAATTTCACTCACAGGTATACCTGTTTTCCTGCGAATATGTCTTAATCTACCAAGCATCGTTTTATCCATTCTGACATAAACGATATCTTTCTTTGTTACTCTGGGAATACTATTCCCCATAATTGTTTCCATTGTTAAATGTTTTTAATACAGTTATTTATAATTGTGAGACTTTTGTTTTGTATTCGTACTCACAGAAATAAATACTGTAATTCAGGAAATAAACTCGTTATTAATTGAAATTTCCTCATTTTTTGTTTAATCATCACCAAGAGTTAGAATTAGGCTCAGGCTTAACGGCATCCCTAAAATACTTATCATCAATTTCGTATATCGTATAGTCTTCGAGAAAACTAAGAATAGCATTCTGGATTTCCTGCTCATATGGAACAAGATTGTAAAGCAACCTGTCGCTAAAGACAAGTGTTGCTTCCTTCTTGTCGGGAAACACATCTAAAATATACATGAATGATTTTCTCATTACTTCTGCATTATTTGTTCCAGCAATTCATAATATTCATTGATATCAAGTTCTGCTTTGAGACCCAGCCTATCAACGACTAAACAGTATGCATTATATTCATCTGGTGCAATCAACTTGAGATACTCACACATGCCCTTAAGTTCTGAAATTCTTGCTTCGATTTTCCTTATATCAAATCTTGAGTGTAGTAACCTCAAAAGACTTAATGCTACCACATATTGCCTTGTCTCATGCTCTGTGGGTTCATAATCTGTCTGGAATTCCACTGTATGAGATTCTGGTGTTCGGGATAATAGCTCTGGCAGGACATCCAGATAGCAAATCTTATACTTGCCAGCATAAACCTGTTTCATACTAACTGCCTTATCATCGAACTGGAAATCAGTATCGATTTCTTCTCCAATTCTCAATAGTTCCTGTCGGCTGATTTCTAAATTGAATTCCTTAGCAACATCTGTATGCCAATCCTCGTCTTTGTGCATCTTGCCAACTTCTTTGAAGCACCTGCGACTCAGTGCATAGAAGAAGGTCTCAGGAATAACATAATCATCAACCGATACTGGCTTATTTAAAAAATAAGCCGTTTGTTGCTGCATTAACCCGATATCAATCATTCCATCAATAGGGTCTACACCTTCCCTTACATAGAAGGTTTGTCCGTTTTCTAACTCGATTCTGTTCGAACCATCATTTAATTCTTGAATTTTCATGTCTATTTTTTTAATTATTATTATTTCAAATCTTTCTTAATTCTGGAAATTCCTGTAAAATTTACATCACAGAAAACTGCTGTTTAATAGTTTCGGGGTATTTTTGCCAGATTTTACCATCGAGTTCTTTCCCGTTTAATTTCTTATTTCGCTTTATCTTGTCTTCTCCCCAAGTACCCCATTGTTTAAAGAAAAACGCAATACCTTCTGTGTCGCATTGTTGTTTAATATTTACAACCCATTCCTTGTCCATTGGTCTGGCTCTGTTTCCGCTTTCTCCACCTACGATTACCCAATCGATGTTAGTAAGGTTTATTGCTCCTAAATCTTCCAGAAGTGGTTCAATAGATAGGAATAAAACCTTTGCCTTTAGATGCCTTAGTTTATCAATTCTTGGCAATCCTTGTTGCTTGTTCTCTACTGTCACACCAAGCCAAATATTTGAAGGCACTGGTCTTTTTGAAAAATAACCGTACATCCTATCTGCCCTTTTAGTGAGAATTTGATAGGTATGGTGAGGTGTGTTTGCTATGACTTCAAAAATTTTATCCAAATACTCTTCAGGCATGTCTTCGTGAAAGATGTCACTCATAGAGTTTACAAAATACACAGTTGACTTTTTTCTTTTAAAAGGGTCATTTAAGCGACTTGGAGCAATACTGAATTCAAAGCCATTTTCATAACCAACTACACTCTGTCCTTGTAAACGTTTAGCCATTTTTTCGGCATAGCAATTTTTGCAACCTTGACTAATTTTGGTGCAACCTGCTGATGGATTCCAAGTTCGCTCAGTCCATTCTATTTTATGTGACTTTGCTCTTGCTGGTCTGTTTTCTCTTACTTTTTCTTTCATAATATTTCTGTTTTAATTGTTTACACTACTAATATTTAACACAATTTTACCTGTGCGATTAAATCGCACGTATTTCACCTTATACCGATGCCAAGGCATCAGTACATTTTTCTTCGCATGTGTGTTTTGGTTTTGGTACTAACCAGACTTGGTTATAAAACAATCGGTTCTCGTAAAGAGAGGTAGTCGGTGCGACTGTTCTGAAGTATTATACGAAAGTCCTTACAAATTGTTACAAATTTTGGCGAGTTTTTTTGATGTAAACAGTTCTTAATTAAGAACTTAAGTGTCGTTTTTAATTAAAAACTTAAGATGCTGTTTATCAGGCAAGTAACTTTCTGATTTAAGAGTAACGCCAGAATCTGAGAGTAAAAATATTTCTAAGAAATTTGAATTTTATGGGATAATTGTGCCTCAAATCTTGTTTTTGATAACCTAATCTCAGTGCTACTATTCACCAAAAACATCAGATTTATTCAATCTCAAGAAATATTTGATTAACATCAAGTTCCAATGCATCTGCAATGGTAAAAACGGTCAATAAATTAAGGTTAGTGGCAATACTGGATTCATATCGTACAATGGTGTTCCTATGGATACCCGATTTCTCACTCAGTTCCATTTGGCTTAGTCCAGAGTTTATCCTGTACCACTTCAAGAAGGAAGTAACAGCAAGAAGACGGGTTTCTTGAATGTTATTCATTTGCTGTGATTTATTATAAATACCACACATAATATATTATGCATCATGATGTACCAGAACCCCGATTCACCCATAATTGAATTGCACTTTATTGCGGTTTTATTTGGGGTAAGAATAAATTCAGATTGGCTGCTATTTGGGCATTTGAACCCTGAACACCATGTTTTTTAAGGCTGGAAGGTCAAAAAAGGTTGTATTGGTGTCCACCACGAAGCGCATCGCCAAGAAATTAGAAATAATTAGCCAGAATAAGAAAATCAAAGGTCAGCGAAGAATTTAGATACAGGAATATTATGATGTCTGAGAACCATCAGGAGTGTCGTGAATTGAAATGAGAGTTTTCCGTGTTCCAACAGATTATAAGTATTTCTTGCTATGCCAATATCTTCAGCCATTTTCTCATAACTGATATTGTTAGAAGTTCTCAACTCCCTTATTTTCTTTCCAATTCCAGTCAATAATTCCTGATGTTCTGGCAGGATTTCTTTTTTCATAACGAAATAGTTTGCTGTAAAGGTAAATATTTTGCCCAGAATAATGGGCAAATGAAAATAATAATTATCTTTGCCCAGAATAATGGGCAAAATGAAAGAGAAAAAAATAAGATTTATTCAATTGGAATTTTACACCATCCATGACGAACCCTCAGATTATATGGTTCTCGTTGAGGTTATTGATGATATTCCAATTGCATCATATACTGTCAAAGTTCCTACTCCTTATACACGACTACCTCGAACACCATACTTAATGAATTGAAATGAAGAACCCAAAAAACAACCTGCAAAGTACTTTTTCTATTGATGTTGGTCGGACTATAGAAAACTATATGGTTTTGGTATTTACCGAAGGAAATCAAATCAAATCTATCGTGGTTCGGTTTCCAGATTGGTTTAGGTTTTATGACCAACAATATAGGTATTATATTTTTTCAGATAACTAAATCGGGCGGATACGTGGCACGTAAAATCAAAGACCTCAGTATCACTTTTGCAATTAGTGGCACAAACCATAAAATCATAAATGGCTACTATTCAATCTGATAAATAATCGATTTAGTGTATGAGCAAAAAATGAGTATCACTTCTGACCCGTAAACAATATAATTGACATATAAATTTCAACATCATGGCATTAAAAGGACAATCAACAAAAGCAGGCTATCTCGAATGGGATTCTATGCTCGTACTTCTTCAAAAACTCGAACGTGACCATCAATATAAATTTCAGTTACTTATTTCAGTAGGTTGCTTCACTGGTTTACGTGTAGGAGATTTGCTGAAATTGCGCTGGATTGATATTCTGGATAAAGATGAGTTGAGAGTCAGGGAAGGCAAGACTGATAAATTCAGGGTAATACGAATTAATCCACAACTAAAAGAAATGGTCACCAGACTACATGAATTATTGAAAATTGAGGATGATAATGAGTTATTGTTTATAAATAAGACCAGAACCAAGGCAATTAACATCCAGTATATTAACCGAAGGCTGAAAGAAATTGCAGTTAAATATGGTCTTCAGATTCCTCTATCGGACGTTTCCTCTCATATGTTCCGAAAGAGTCTGGGACGGCATGTCTGGGCAAAAAACAACTACAGTGAGAAATCTTTGATACTCTTGTCGGAACTATTTAACCATAGTAGGGTAAAAGTCACCAAAATATATCTGGGAATCAAGCAGCAGGAAATCGGGGATGTTTATTTGAACTTATAGTTAATGGAAGTTTATTATAATCACCATAAGGAATTGTTAGAACTATCATGCCTTATCAGAACAACATCCAATTGTATTAATACTATCCAAAAAGATTGTATCTTAGTGCTTTGTATAAATGTCATTATCATTTGAAGATAGTTGAATCATTTTTTTAATCGATTTTTTTTACATGTCTAAATATCAGTTAAACATAATTCCATTTCAACCTAAGAGTGAAGTTCTTCAGGTCCAGTTTTTAAAAGATTTCCAAGAAGGATTTACCAAAATCCCAAAGAAATTTTTACCAAAAGGCTTCATGGTTGAAGAGAATATTGATTATTACTATTTCAAAAAGAGTTTTAATTCGGATGGAAATAATAGGAGTGATAATAATTATACGGAAGTCAGTTTAAAGGATAATAAAAGATTTTCACAGTACTATTTTAACAATCTGATTCTAAATACGATTTGCAAGGAAGAGATTAAGTACCGAATAAATTTCATATCCGTACCAACATTTTTTATTCCTTCAAAACAGATTATTTATCAAAATTTTAAAACATTTAAAAAGTTCACAGTTCGTGTCTTAACAGATAGGTTTAAGAAACCATTTTCCTTGCTTATTTCATTTGAAGGTCTCTCCTATTTAAGTAAAACGAGTCTTAAAGAAATGAATGTAACAACTGATTTAATTAATCTCGTTGATACTGGTTCTACGGAATTGAGCTCCTTTCCAAAACTTTCACTTGAAGACCAAGAAATGCAAGAGACTATTTATCCATTTTTAAATTTCGATTTGCAGAATAAATTAGGAATTGTTACTCAGCAATTTAAACCTGAAAATAAATACAAAGACAATTATCAAAATATTAAAGACTTTATTACTAATCATCTTATCGTCTCCAATTTTGAGAATGAATTAATACTAAATCCATCATTTTTTTATGAAGTCCCTTCTGATTTAATTAATGAGACTTCTTCAGGGAGTAACTTATTAGAGTTTGGCAACAATGGAAGTAACTTTAGTCCCTACCACGGATTAAAAGAACATGGACCCTTTAGTAAACCGCCAGATGATAAAATCAAATTAATATTCATCTTTCATAAAGATGACAGTGATACAGCGAATAAATTGTTTTCTTATTTTAAGAAAGGGTATAAAAGTTACCCGGGACTTTACGAATTTGTAAAAGTACCTGTTGATATAGATGTTCAAAATTCCATAAAATACACATCTGATTCAAATCCTATAACTGAAATTTCCAATCAATTAAATCCTGATAGGTTAGATGGACGTTATCGATATGCGGCTATTTATATTTCCAGAATCAAAAAGGATGACCAAGATGATGGAAACCAAGCTCAATATTATAAGATTAAAGAACTTTTGCTTAGGTATTCAATTACTTCTCAGGTTATTTACAAGGAAAACATTGATAATGATTATTTTAATTTCTTTCTGCCAAATATATCAATTGCTTTATTGGCAAAATTAGATGGCGTCCCATGGAAGCTCAAAAGACCGAAAAGAAACGACCTTGTTGTTGGTATAGGGGCATATTATTCAAAATCATTAAATCAAAGGTATTTAGGTAATGCATTTTATTTTAAAAATGATGGCACTTTTCATGAATTCGATAGTTTTACTAAAAAAGACATTGATACTCTTTCCAATACTTATGAATCATCTGTAAAGGAATATATGAAAGAATTTGGCGACCCCAGTAGATTGATTATACATTTTTATAAATCAGTTAGTTACGAGGATGTTAAATGTGTTGAAAAGGTATTATCAAAACTCAGCTTATCAATACCAATAATTATTATTTCAATTAATAAAACTGAAAGTCAGGATTTTGTGTTATATGACACCACTTTTGATGGACTTATGCCAAAGAGCGGTACTTATGTTCAAATTGGACGGAATGAATTTTTACTTTGCAATAATTCAAGATACTCATCAAATACTGGCTCATATATTGAAAGTTTCCCTTTCCCGATAAAATTTAAAATACATTCCACTGATAATTCACTACTCGATAATAAGGAACAAATAAGAGAATTAATTGACCAGATTTATCAGTTTTCACGAATGTATTGGAAAAGTGTTAGGCAGAAGAACCTACCAGTGACAATTGAATATTCAGAAATTATTGCTGAAATCTTTTCAAATTTTGAATCAGAAACACTTCCAGAATTCGGTAAAAAAAATCTTTGGTTTTTATGAACCTGAAAGAACTATTTAATAAAACAATTTTCTTAATTGGTGCTGGTGCTTCAATGGATGCAGACTGTTTATCTTCTTCTGGAATGTTAAAAGGATTAAAAGAAGCCACCAGTATTCTGGACAAACCAGATGAAAATGGAAATTACAGCAAGTATAAAGACTATCAACCATATTTCAAAGAAATATACGATTTCATAGTTGCAAGTTTGAATTACCAATTTTCGATGAAAGATTCTGAATATGCTTTGCATCAGAATACTAATGTTGAGGATTTTGTAATGGTACTAAAGCAAATCATTGATAGAGAATATATAGTTCCTTATCCGCTTGTTGGAAACTGGAATGATAAAATAATGAAATGGGAATTAATTAATAGTGACAATATATTTACTGAATTCCTCGAATTTATAGTTGGACTACTTAAGAATGAATGGACACGTGTTAATCAGCGTAAAGCGAAAATACTTCTCTCTCCATTGAGGGAGCTTCTGATTTCATCAGAAGCGTTTAAAATGAAATTCTTCTCTTTGAATTACGATTTATTACTTGAAGAGACCTTTGGGTCGACAACTGAAAATATTATTGAAACAGGATTCACTTCAAAAAATATTGCTTCAGAGAAAATAAGAGTATGGAATGAAGACGTTTTTTCTGATAATAACAGCAAAGCCAAATTGCACCTATATAAATTGCATGGTTCAATTAATTGGGAATATGACACTGATTATGAGCTTGTAAAGGAAAAGTCAACATTTCAGGACGGAAAAGAACCACTAATTATTTTTGGGTCGGCAAATAAAATGCTGTCTTTCGACCCATTTCTATTTTTTTTAAGTGAATTTAGGCGAAACTTAAGTTATTCATCACTGATAATAGTTATTGGATACAGTTTTCATGACAAGTACATTAATAACTTGCTAATTCAGCAATTGCAGCAGAGCACTACGAGAAGAATGCTGATAGTAGACCCAAATCCGATGTCAAAAGATGAACAGGAATTTGTCAAGAAATTGGAAACTATTCAGACTATACGGACAGTTAACGATTTAATTAATTTTAGGAAAGCAAATCCTGAAAAAATAACTATTATTAAGAAAACAGCTAAGCGTTTCTTTCAGGACTATTTTTCACAAAATGCAAAAGAACTCAAACAATTACTTAAGGAATCATCTAAAGAAGATATTATTTTCTGATTTTCATATTTGGAATTCATTTATTGTTGTGTTCAAGCTCAAGTCAAAGTAATTGGAAAGGATGATTATGGAAATGTGATGTATTACGAATACCACAAAAAGAAATAATACTTCCGCCAGAATCCCCCCAAATAATTCCAGCCTGATTTTTTCCATAGATTACCCAGTCATCCCCCCCTGTAATATGGGTATCAAATAAATGTCCGTTTTTTTGATATGTCCTCTTAGGTCAAAATTGAATGCCTTTGAATGTTATCATTTGAGAGAGAACATAGTCTAATTCACAAACAAGTTGAGATTGTCATCCTAATTTTAGTCGTAAATAACTTAAATTGAAGACATTTTGTAACTTTAGGTTCTTGTGCATATACTCTGTCCTTATGAAAAGAATGAAAAGGCGAAAATATCGAAAATTGGTTAAAAAGCTGCAAAAGAAGAAGAGGGCACGGAACAAAAGCCTTGGCACTCATTTAGGTTTTCAAAGTAAAGTTACACATCAGAAAACAGGAAGGAATATGTCTAAGTTTCAACCAAAAACTGGATACTCACTTGAGGATATTTACAGAATTGCTGGTCGAGATGACAAGGTTGCTGTATTAACCTTTCATCAAGAATCTGAAGCATATAAATTATATGGGGAGAGCTTAACGGTAGTCTTTACTTACGATATAAAGGAAAGAGAAGTTTTGGAAAAACAGTTCATGGAGAATTCAAATACCAACACCTTCGGAAAAATAAAGGCAAGACCTTTAGTGATAAACTTGGATGACCAGCAAATTACCGCTCTTAAGGAGAATGGGATTAACAGTAAGGATATTCAATTTATATTTTCTTCTCCATGGGTAGCTAAAAATCCATTTTACAAAGAAGAGAAGAGAACCCTTAATAAAATTGAGATTCCGATTCAAACCGAACCCAAAGGTGGTGATTATAATTGGATGTATGGATTTGAAAGGAAACTCGTACATGACGGAGTAAAACTCATACCATCATCAATGGAATTGTACTTAGCAATGAAATTGTTTTTTGAGCCAGAAAAAATAACTGAGGAAGAAAAGCTACAGATTTATGACAATGGTACTATACGAAGTTCAATCGAAAGAAAGTTACTCGAAATAAAACTGGATAGAGAGGTTTCGACAGGAGAGGAAGAAGAGAGGTTTTTCGAATTATCCAAGGATTTCATGAATTCAAATCTTGAAATTCTCAAATCAGAACTAAATAGAGCTGGCACAAATTTATCAAAGCTATGCACCCTAAATGCAGGGTTGTGCCATCATTTATTGGAAGGTACGTACCGTTATATTCCTGAGCAGCTAAATGGATTTGAAGGAGTGCCAATATATCTTGATTGGAGAGGATATATACACGTTTTTACTCGGCATGTAAAAGAATTTACGGTAAGTGAAAAATTTGCTGAAAAAGACAAAATGCTTTGGCATCCACGTGATGTAATTCCTGTAATTGGGAATGTAATAAAACAAGTTGATAATGAAATTCAAGAGTTTTGGAAAAATAATCCAACATCTCGGTTTAGTAAGTATGGTGTACAGAGTCTATATTTTGAAGGGGATTACTATACGTTTCACGTTGAGCCAGATGGTCGTATCAGCACGTTTCATAGACATAATAAGCGGATATGATAAGGGTGTATCTTGACTGGAACGTAATGTTTCAATTGAAGTTAGGTTTACTTGAGGAACAATGGAAAGTTTTATCAAACATGAGCATTCCTAATTACATATATGTCATTATGTTAGCATTTTGCTCTCATCAATTTTGTTAATTAATTTTGGAAAATTGCGTTAAAGTATATAATAAAACTAATGAATTACTTAAATAAATTTATTGAGGATGAATTAGCAGTACGGAGAAAGCATTATAAAGAAGACCCTGCATCTATCATTGAGCATTACAATATTGAACAACAGAATATCCAGACATACAATGGTAGGCAGTTGTTGGAAATGCTACAAAATGCTGATGATGCTTCTGAGAGTGCCCGTGATAAGAAGGTTCTGATAAAACTAAATGGGAATAAATTAATCATCTGCAATAATGGAGAATCGTTTAACGAAGAAGGATACCTTTCAATTACAAGAAGTAATATTAGCCCAAAGACAATGCAGCAAAACAAAATTGGGCAGAAAGGATTGGGATTTCGTTCAATTTTAAGTTGGGCAGACCATGTTGAAATTAATAGTGGTGGTATTAAACTTGGATTTTCAAGAAAAATAGCTCAAACTTTCTTACAGAACCTGATTGAAGAAAAATCCCAAATTGCTGATTTTATTAAAAAGACAAGCAAATCAAAGTATCCAGTAGCAACTTTGAGAGTTCCGCAGTTAATTAATGATGTTAAAGATACTGAGTTTAATTTCGACACAGTAATTACCTTAAATCTCAAAGAAAATATTAAAAAAGATGTTCAATCGCAAATTCACACTGTAATTAACAAGGAGACACTTATTTTCTTAAATCACATTGAAGAAATTGAAGTTGATAGCCCTGAAAGAAAAATTATTTTCAAAAAATCAGTTTCAGAGAATAGAGTCACTATTGAGTCCAATGACTTAATTGGCAACATTCCTGAGTCAAAGACTTGGAATTTAAATAAGATTAGCGGAGAGCATATTTATGTTGAAAATTCCGAGACTAAATCAAAGAATTATGAACTTGTAATTGCATGGAATGATGAACTTAACGATAGAGAAAATGTGATTTTTAGTTATTTTAAAACTCAAGTTAGATTCCCTTTTCCAGCCTTACTTCATGGGACATTTGAATTAACCCAAAACAGAAATCAATTAGAAAATGATACATATGGTCACAATCAATTTCTAACGGATAAACTTACCGACCTCTTAATTGATACCGCACTTAAAATTGCATCGAAAGAGAAGGAAGCAACTTATCTGCCATTAAAACTACTCAACATTGATTTTGAGACAATTGATGGGGAATTAATTAACTTTAATTTCAAAGAAAAATTAATTAAGAAAATTAAGTCTAATGCGGTTTTCCCAACAGTAAATGGGGAATATATTTCATATAATGATGAACCAGTATTTTATGAATCCGCAATCACAAGTTTCTTATCGGGTATTGATGTAGCCAACCTCATGATATCTGAAAAAGACAAACAGTTTATACAGTTTCTTGAAAACTTAAACCTCTGCTACTATACATTAAAGTACTTTTTAAGAATTATTTCAACAAGAACTGATAACCATGAGCATGTAGCGAAACTGCTTTATCATGCTCTTACTTATGAACAGTACAGAAAAGTCATATATTCTGAAGAATTCAATTTGACTGAGCAGGCAGAATTTTTAATTGACAATGAAGATAGCATTATAAATTGGACTTCAACCATTTTTATTCAACCACATGATGAAATAGAGTTCAAATTGCCAAAGTCATTAAGTGTTCGTTTTCTTAATCCCGATTTGGTCATAGAACTAATGAAAGAATTTGACGTTAAGGATAATGATGACCTTATTGAAATATTAGAACCATTTCAAATAAAAAAATATTCTTTCTCTGAAATTTCAGAAACATTAATTCGACATTACACTGGGCGGAGAAAACTACAGTTAGAGGATGTAAAAGAACTACATTCTTTTCTATTCCGTTTATTTAAGAATGAAACAAAGAATGGGAAACCTGTACCAATTTCTGTTGAAATTAGTACACCCGTTATTTCCTCAAGGAATAGAATCAGTTCTTCAAATGAAGTCTATTTTGGCAACCATTATGGAAACAATCTAACAGAAAATCTTTACAGGTATAATAAATCAAAACTCCTTGCAGAGAAGAAAACTTTTGGACTTGAAAAGACAGATATAAAAATTGTTAAAGAATATTTTATCTGGCTTGGAATTGCAGAATTACCGAGGTACAAAACGAAAAAAATCAATACAAACAAGCAAGACTCTTATGTTGAATCTCTGCTAAGGAGTTTTAAATACCCTACGGTAAAATGGGGTTATTCATTTAAAAATTATGATGAGCTTAATAATTGGCTACCATGGTCAATAACGCTTTCGGTTGGTGAATTTGATGATTTGGATAAAATACTTACAAATTCCAAACCTGAGAATATTTTTGACTGGATAAAGCAAGACAAGGAACTTAAAGAAACCTTAGAAAAAGACCGTGAAACCCATAATGACTCTCATTTATATTGTTATTATAGAACTGAACGATTTATCTACAAGGCAGATATGTGTTCATATACCAAGTGGAAAATTGCAACCACAAGTTTTCTGCCAGTTGAATCTGGAACTTATGCTACACCAGAAAAATGTTGCTTATCGAAAACAATTACCAGTGAGTTCAGCCCATTTGTTGAAAAACCCAAAATTGCTATTTCAGAAATATCAGAAAAACTTCTTTTATCAGAAGATGTAATTGAAAGTTATCTTACTCTTTTAGGAGTTCATCGTGAAATTAGTTCATTATCTATTGACGTGTTATACGGAATGCTCTATTCTTTAATGACCTCCGACTTTGAGGGGAAAGTAGCAAAAACCATTTACAGAGAAATAATTAACAACTTTAATGAAAATAAACTTGACCCTTCACATCCAGCATATAAAAAATTTATTGAGGATGGTAAGGTTCTGTGTCAAAGAGGAAATGAATTAGGATATTTTAATATTAGCGATGCATTTTATATTGAAACAAAGACCTTCGGGAATAATATTCTTAAACGCTTTCCTTTAGTGTGTATAGACAGAAAAAGAGGAAATAAAAAAGTTGAAAGATTATTTGGCGTAAAATCATTGGATAATATTTCATTCAGAATAATTGGAGAGCCAAAGATTCATTCATTGAACCAACATTTTATTGAAGAAATTCATCGTTTCAAAGCATTGATTTATACCCTTAGGATGCATCAAGACACAAAAGACGAAATAAAGAGGAATTTGAAGCGATTGAAAATAATTCTAATTCAGGATATCAAAGCTGAGTTTATACATAACCAGATACCTCAGAAGTTTGAACTTGAACCATATGAGTTCATTGTAACGAAAAGCAAATCAAATTTTTATATTCTTATCCCAGAAAATGTGGCAAAAATTGAAGAATTGAAACAGAATAATATGTTTTGTGACTCAATTTCAGAAATTTTTACCACCCTAATTAATACTGAAGAATACCGAGACTTCATTCATGACCTCTATTCGAAACGGGAAATTGACAGAGAGCCAAGGTTATTAAGTTCTCTTCAACAAGACTCTAACGAATTAATAATTCAAGCAAGAAAGAAACTTGAAATAATTGATGACATAAGGATATCTTTTTGGAATGCGTTTTCGATTGCATCTGGCAAAAAAATTAAATCAGAAATCAGGAATGAAAAAGAATTGAACCATTTCTTATCGAAGAAACTTAAATTGGGTATGGAAAAGTTGGACAAAGTTTCCTCAGTTGAAACATTTATTCAATTATCCGAATTATCAAACCAAGAATTTATTTACCAATTGTTTCTCGAATTCAACATAGATTTCATAAAATTCACAAGACATTTTTCTGGACTTGATTTTACAGACTTGTTTAAAAATAAGATAGAAGATTTGAAATCAGAATATCGTAATGACTTTTCATTTCATCTTTACAATAAGTTGAAAGAGGAATCTTCCGTAAAAAAGGGCGAGTATTTTAATTCTTTGGATGACTACAATGAATTAACCTATTCTCCTGAAAGCGGATTTGTACCAAACATTGAGCAATACTTTAAAGCTTTAGTAAACAAGTCATTATCAATCAAATTACAAAATAAAGGAAGTACCTTTTCAATTCAGAAATTGATGAATGATACTCTAATATCACTTACAAGTTCAGGGATAGAAATACCATCCAATCTGAGAGAGAATAAAAGGATTCAAGCATTATTGATTTTCAATGAGACTGAGGAAATTAAGAGAGAGATTGAAATTTATGTATCATCAGTATCAACCCAAAAATCAAATCAAATAAGGGTGAGAGGGAAAACGATTGATTATGAAGACTTTCAATCATTGGCAAAGCAAGTTTTAGAAGGACTTAATATTTCAAGGCTCAAATTAAAAATCAGCAAAACAATTCCGATTGAAGAACGGCATAGAAAGGGAAGCCAGAAAAGAATTAGAAGTAAGGATAGAAAGGTAAGATTCAATACAAAAAATGAGGAACAAATTGGCTTTATTGCAGAACTGATTTGCTATCACAAATTTTGTGAAAAGTATGGTGAAGAAAATATTAATTGGGTTTCAGAAAATGCATATAGAGCATATCCTGAAAAATTTATGATAAGCGAGGCTGGGAAGGGTTATGATTTAGAATTTAAAGATGAAAATGGCAGAGTCCGTTATGTTGAAATCAAGGGAATTGTGAATATTGAAGATGGTATTCATATGTCAAAGACTGAAATGCAAACAGCCATAGAATTTCCTGATAAATATGATTTACTTATAGTTGAGAATCCGTTGAATCATAATCCATCCTTCAGGCATATAAAAAGTCCATTTAAATTTAAGAGCGAAGAAACGCTATTTTCAAATAGAAAATTTAAGGTTTTTAATGACAATTATCTCATACGATTCAAATGGGATGAATAGAAACGGCTATGTAGTAATATTCGATTGCCGTAAATCATTTTAATTTGAATAAAACTGAGAACCAAATACTTTTACTGACGCACCAGAATCAAACGCCAATCCCTTATCCAGAATCATTACCACCATCTCATCAAGTTTCTCTCCCAGCTCCCATTGGTCTTTAGCCGAGGAGATTATATAGCTGTCATTAACTTTGATTTTGCCTATCACAATAGGATTCCCATCAGCATCAGTCTCTCTGCGGATTGTTCCGTGAAAACATCTATCCCAGCCATTTTTACCTGCCTTAGCCATGAAAATCTCGGTAATCTCAAATCTTGATAGGTTGTACATAATCATTTTATATTTAAACACTTATACGAGAAAATGGAAAAAATGTTACAGTTTTATGCCTGATTATCAATATTTTCGAAGTCGAATTCCATAAGGTCATTGTTATCGAATCTGGTTGAGGTTTCATCCAAAACCATCTGCTTTACATCAGACCATCTTAGAAAGTATGTCTGGGGTCTTCTATCATTGATGTCAATTCGTACATTTCCTGTAAAATCGGTTTTGCAATCAAGAACTGTGAGAATAATTTGGGTTTCTTCAACATCTATATCAATCAATCGAACTTTTCCCATAGTTGTTGGGGTGACCATAAAGTATTCTGAATTTTCGAACCAGTCTGTCTTCTCGTCACCCTTCAGGAATATCTTTAGATGGTCAAAGTCATCAGGCTTACTTGCTATCCTTTCGACAAGTTCACGAACATTATTTTCCAAATCCATATCGCTATTTTCCTTTTTCATAATAATCGGTTTTTTATTTTTCTGGTGATAAGAAAAGGTCGGTGATTATCCAGTCGGTGACATCATTAAAAATATCCCGATTAAGATGAATTATCTGCTTGGAATCCAAATCTAATGCCATGAAATTTAGGATGTTGCCTTCTTGAATAACATTGATAATTCTTATTCGTTTCATTTCCACATCATAATTCGGCAAAAATGTCACCAAGTCATAGTCACCAAATAATTTAATAATCTGTTTCTCTGTAATTACCGATTTATCGTGTACGACAAATGCTCTTGAAATACACTTTATTGTTTTCCCAGCATTATGTGCATTGTTGCTGGTTTGTTGATTTGTATTCATAGGGTCACTTTTCTATAAATACTTTGAGCAATCAAATTGGGTCGGATGGGGTACTGGGTATCCTACCCCCCTGTAATCCACGCCCCAGACTGTATTTCAAGGGCAGTGGTGGGGCATGAGGCTAATATTCAGGTAATTAGATGCTGGCAAATACGAGATTATAATAAATAATAAAATTTTATAATTTCTCCTGAAAAAACTGAAATCCAAGGTATTTTGAATGTTTGAGAATTGTTGGGGGGTCAATTTTTTTAAAAATATTTTTTTTCTGGTACAGGAATGGATTTGCTTAAAATACAGACTATCAATTATATCTGAAATTTTTCTTTAGATTATCGAGATTGTCAGTTCAATAAGTTCGCAAATTAATCATTTGAATACCCTGTTCATTTCTCTCTTCATATGGTCATCAGATACTTTTATGTACCGTCTCATGACAGAGTAGCTTCCCTGACCTGTCCATTTTAATATCACTTCCACGGGAACTTTTTTCTGGATGCATATTGAAATAAAAGTATCTCGACCGTTATGGCTGGTTCGTTTCTTCCACTTTAGTTCTTCAAACATATCCTTCAGGTTATCATTATATTTCTGATTGCTAATCCGAAGCGTGGCTGTGTCATACTTATATTTTTCAAGGATTGCCCTGCTGTATTTGTTTATGTTGATGTAAATCGTGTTATCCTCTTTTGTTTCTGCTGTTTTCTGCGGTTTAATTACAATTCGGTTGTTAACAATATTTTCTGGCGTTATTTTATCGATATCTGAGAACCTGAGTCCAGTGCTGCACTGCAAAATGAAACGGTCTTTGGTTTTTTCCATAACAGGAGAAGAAAATTCCTTCTGTGATAGTTCTATGAACTCATTGTAGGATAAAGGATTTGCTTCATTGGCTTTTTTCCTTCCTTTCTTAAAATCCTCATCCATGAAGGAATCGTCCAGTTGAATTTTAAGTTCATGTCGTCTCTTATAATAATGCTTCAAAAAGGTTTTTAAAATCGTGAAAGTTTTCTCAACGGTGGATGGGTCATATGGAACACCATTCATCCATACGCTGAAACTATCGCTGAATGTCAGGGTCATGTCAGGGAAAAACAGTTTCTTTCCCGTGTGTTTCTCGTAATTCAGTAGCCTGTTTTTTACCGTAATGAATTCTTTCCATGTGCCACGGGCAGCACCATTTGACTTGCGTAACTCAACATATTCGTTAAAGTATTCAGTAAGACCCTTTACACTTGCTTGTTTTTCGGGGGGGAATAATTCAAGGAGCTTTTCAAAATCGGTTCGGAATTTCTCAACGTTAGCAGAAAGTATGGAAGGAGTCCGAAAACTAAGTGGGAATACCTTTCGTTTGTTCAGATAATCAACTACCGCATTGAACTTATCAGTAATGATTACATTCTTTTCATCGCAGAGAGAGTCTTTATCCAAGACCTTTTGCTTCTTCTGAGACCAGTTCTGGGGAAGTACCCAAATTTCCGTTGAGATTCTCATGATTTTTTTTCGGTAATCACCTGTGCCATGATAGGAGTATTTGAGTACCTCGATATAAATCTTCACTTCTCCATCCGAATTCTTTTGCTTGGGGAGTACCATTTTTCTAACTTTCCAGTCCGTTTTTCCGAAGTAGGATTGGATTAATTCGTTTACATTTACATCATCATTATCTGTCATAGTAGTAGAAAAAATATGTGAATACTCGATAATGCCCATAAATATAGATTAATATTGCATATTGCCAATAGAAAAATGCAATAATTTATCAAATGTAGTAGAAAATCTATAATTGATTATCAGCCTGATAGCCACAAAATAAAATCTTCTCACCCCGACTAAGCAAATCAAATGGCCTTGTAAATCAAATATTTACGAAGCCATTTTCATTAGTAGTACAAAAAGTAGTACAAAATATCAATGCCATCACCCTGCCAGGATTCTTATCAGGTCATCATTAAGATAATAAACCTCAGATCCATCTTTTTTGGGAGTCAATATTTTTGCAGCAACCAGTTCTTCCATTAATTTTGTCAGAGTTGTCCGGGAAGATCTGCCTAGTACTTTCCCAATAATCTTTGGTTTTATATATGGCTGGCTAAAAATGGTTTCATTCACCTCATTAGTATACCATCTTATTTTTGACTTTCCATAATTAAGCGTTGAATCCATCTGGTCCAGAATGTCGTTTATCAGATTGTTGGTTAGTGCAGATGTATTTTCAACTGCGTCGAGCATGAACAAAATCCATTTTTTCCATGAACCCAGCTGGGTTACTGCTCCAAGATAATAGTAATAGTCTGACTTATTAACAATTATGTACTTGGAAAGGTAAAGAACGGGTTGATTTAACAGCCCGGTTTGGACAAGGTAAATCAGATTAAGAACTCTTCCTGTTCTCCCATTGCCATCCTGGAAGGGGTGAATTGCCTCGAATTGATAATGTGCAATACACATTTTTATCAATGGGTCAGTTGGATAATTGATATTGTCGTTAAGATAAATTATAAGGTTATCCATTAATCGCTCCACAATGTCATTTCCCCTGGGAGGAGTATAAACTACTTCTCCTGGACGTAAATCACTTTGACCTCTTTTGATAACAACATTAGCCTGTGGGGGCCGTATCCCTGATGAAGTATTCTTTATCTGACGAAAGATCGAAAGTACTGATTGAAGTTTTAAGGTTTTTGTTTCTTTCATGGCATGGAATCCAGCCCAAAGCGCTTCTCTGTATCTTAGAACTTCTTTCACAGCCAGATCTGCTTTTTCATCATTTTTGTTCTCAGAAATTGCTTTATACAGGTCGTCTTCTGTGGTGAAAATATTTTCGATTTCAGTTGAAGTTTTGGCTTCCTGTAATGCTATTGTGTTTACCAGCATGTAAGGATTTGGAAGTCTCATAACATTGATATTTACTGAGGCCAATGCCCTTGAAGCTGATACCAGCTTTTTTAAAATATCGCTGTCATCATCAATTTCAGTTGAGGGTGGAAGAAGAGGAAGATCGTTGAACGGTTTATTCCTGTCGAATTTTGATCTAGTCATGGTTGTTCAATATTTACTTAATTATGGACGTGTTGCAAATTTATATCGTATTTTCATTAAAAACAATAATGAATGTCCAATATTTTGAAATATTTGGACATATCTGCGAAACATGTCCATTATTAACCAGTACGATGTGATAATATCAAAAATAGGGGTACGCAGGAAGGTAAAAACTGGTACAAATTGTATCAAAACATACTGTATTGATAATCAGTCGTATAAATTAATACATAGCTTCTCACCCCGACTAAGTAAATTAAATGGCCTGTAAATCAAGTATTTACTATAAAAGTTTGGGTATACTGAAATACTGGTCAACTTGCTTTAGAGAGTAATGTCTCAAGCTTTGAAAGATATTCTTTGTGTTTGCCAGGATTGGAATTAATCAGATTTCGAAGATTCAGCAGTTCCCAATTCTATTTTAGATTGGTCAACAAAGTCAAACCACTGATGATTGGCTTTAAAAGCCATATATAAAAACATACGTTTTACTTTGATTGAGTTGCAGTTCTCAAGCAATTCCTGTAAGAGTTTTGGACGTAGATTTGCAAGACCCTCAAGTATCTGATAACATTCAACCATGTCGAATCGATCAGGAGTCAGGTGCAAACATTAAAGTATTGCAGGTTCAGCCGATGATATTCGAAGTTTTATGCCATCCCGGGAACAATTATTTAAAACAGAGTTTACAGGAAGAAACTTAGTTTTCACATGTATTATCCGGGCACTCCATTCCTGACTAACAAACCACTTTGGTAGTTTAACATATTGTGGAGAGAACAGATAGAGAGGTTCATTTTCCACCCGTAAAAAATGGGATAGTCCCTGAGGCGATAAGGATGTCAAACCACCTGCATGTAACTACAATTCGGCTTGTCTCTGTAAAGAGTTTAAAGTTCCGATCCAGTGCTTGTTGTATTCCTGAACGGACTGAATGGTTATTGTCTTTGGCTTCAATTACGGCAATGTGAATTCCATCACCCTGTTTAGAAAATAACCAACATGGACAGGATAACTTGCAGCAATTTATATCCTGTTAATCCAGAAAACCATATTTGAAATTCAGGTATCCCAGTTCAGCGTATTCGTTAAAGAAAGAAGTCCCGATAAATTTCACATGTTTACCATCTGCTGTTTTAATAATGTAAACGTGGTTATTAGGAGCAAATGTGTATGGAGGAGGCCCGGAGGGGGATAAAAACATGTCATCCAGAGGAACGCTTCCCGGAACCTTTGCCCAGGTTGGCTTCATGTCTATAATGATATTAATAGAATCGTCATCAATAAAGTTTACTGACTCTATTGAATTTAAAGTTACCGTATCAAAATCAGCTTCCCCAAGATCATAAACACCTCCCTGTCCGATCCCACTTTGTCCTCCGTTCGTTCTGAAGCTTTCATACCTAATTCCCAGATCCCACCTAAGATCATTTTGAAAGTCAGAAACTAAAACAGTATCTCCTTCATTAAAAGAATAATAGACCCAGTTAAATAAATCTTTACTTACATCTAATACGACTTCCTGTAAATCATTTTCATTGTTGTTTTCCTTTTCACAAGCTATCAGGTTAAAAATTAATAAACCTGAAAATAAAAAGAGTTTTGTTTTCATTTTGTTATCATTTTTTTATTTGATTATATAAATTTTCACATCGAATATTTAGCGCTATAAAACAGCGCCTTCCAGGATCAATACTGATGATATCAATATCAGACCTGTAATTGAACAGATTGTCAATACCTGTTCTTATGTTCACTGCATCATTTAAAAATGAGTTATTCAGGGATAATCTCCAGATAGAATAGGTTTGATAAACATCATTAAAGAAAAGATATGTGATTTCATCCATATTAATAAATTCTTTTTTTCCGTAGACCCTGGCATTTAAATTTATTCCAAGTGTACAGGATTTCATTCTTTTAAAATAGTCGAGAGAGAAAGTTCCTGAGTGCAGGCTGGTACCAACCAGTTGTTTTTTAGTTTCAAGGTCAATGGCATGTGTATAACTATACCCGGATGTTAAAGTAAAACTTTCTGTAAGTTTTGTCCTTACCATTAAATCTGTACCATAAATATTAACGCTACTGAAATTTTCATAAGTATACTGATTCAAGGTTCCTTCAATAGGTATTTCCATGATCATGTCTTTAAGCCTGTTATTATAGGCTATAAGGCTCAGGTTTGTATTTCCCGTGAGATATTCGGCAGCGATGGAAGTATAAAGAGATTTTTCGGGTAATAGTTGTTCATTCCCCCTGACCACGATAAAGCCCAGGTCAAAATCGTAATATCTTTCTTTTATACCCGGTGTTCTGAATCCGCTGGCTACAGAAGTTCTGTATATCATATTATCTTTTTTATACATCAGGGAAGCTTTGGGGGAAAATGAAGCTCCGTACTCATAATTAAGATCAGCTCTGGATCCCCCTGTAAAGCTAAGCTTGTTACCAATATTCATTTCATCCTGCATAAAAATGCTGAGAATAGTATTGTTTTTTACAGAATCCTGTATTCTCTGTGCGTACATTTCATCGTAAAGAAATTCAATCCCTGAAGTAAAATGATGGGTGATCTTTTTTGATTCAGGGTCTGTTTTTATATCTGTGATGATTTTCCCTGTTATTTGTGTATTGTTATATATCTTTCGTTTTTCATTATCACGTCTTTCCAATACATCATAAGTATTATAGGTGTCTCCGTAAATGCTGGCATTAATACTTAATTTTTCAGAATGTTTATAACTGGTTTTGAGTCCGCCTGTTAAATCAGAATAATAAGGATGCTTTGGCACTTCAGAAACATCAAAACGTTCTCTTGAATAGAAAGAAAAGCGTGCATCCATATCAAGTTTATCTGAGATTGCATAAATTGCTTTATTAAAGAAAGAGTATATTTGATAAGGTTCAACAGTGTATAAATCAGGTGTTTGTGGAGTATTATCATATCCATTTGAGCTTAAGCGCACGGCATTGGCAAAGTAGCTTAATTTATTACCCTTAGTACCTATATTCAAACCATTTTCCAGTTCCCGGAATTTTGAGAAACGCGAATATATTTCCGATTCAAAAGGATTTGTTGGAGTTCTGGTAATTAAATTAATAACTCCCCCGATTGCACTTGAACCATAGAGGGAGGATGAGGCTCCCTGCACAATTTCAATCCTTTCAATATTGCCTGAAACAAGGCGTGAGTAATCAATATTATCCCTGTTTTCTCCTGCGATCCTTTCGCCATCAACCAGGAAAAGTGAATATTTCGCTGCTACTCCCTGCATCCTGAAAGTCATTCCTCTTCCCTCATTATAATAATCCACTCCCGGTTTAATTGAACTAATAATATCAGGCACATTGGTAAGTCCTGTGTTTTCCATTTGTTTCAGGGAAATAATCTGAGTCGGAACAGGCACATCTTTAAGTAATCTTTTACTTCGTGTTGCGGTAACTACCACCTCCTCCATGTTGATCAACTGCCGTTTGAGCTCTACCAGTAAGGTATCGCCATGTATAATTTCCGATGTTGTAATCCTCGTCGCAGAATACCCAACATATGAAACTTCAATAGTCAGTCTGTCCCTCTGAGGCATATCAATTTGAAAATATCCTTCCGGACCACTCAATGTGTTAATTTTCAATTCTTTTACCTGTACAGTGGCATATGGCACAGGTAGCTTATCTGAACTGTCAGTTACCCTGCCAATCAGTTGCTTTTTTTCCTGAGCCATAATTCCAATGCCAGGTAAAAAAGAAATCTGTATTGAAATAAAGACAAGAATTATTTTACAAAATGCTTTCCGAGTCATCAGGAACGTACTTTATGTACCCACATTAAGACATAACAATTCATTGTATTCAATGTTGTTAAATTTTAATTATCATTCATCAGGAAATGATCTGAAAAATTATACCATAAAAATAATCAGGGCAGTTTCTTTTATATAGTATAAAAATCAACCAAACAATTCTTTCTGTAAAAATATTAAATTATCTCCTGAAGTAAATACTTTATAAGGAATAGGTTAAACAGGCTCACCGGTAAAAATAACCAGTGACCGGTGGATAAAAGTTAATTTCCCACGAATGCCATGATCCTGTTATATACCCTTTCACGTGTCTCGGAGGGTGAGGGATTAAGTTCTGAAGTACTGAAAGATCCCTCCTGAATATTAATTCTTTCGAAAACCATTAGATACAAATCAAAGATTATTTCAAGGCTCAATTGATACCTGGGACTTAAAAGCGGGGTTATTTCGTTCAGTATATTCCATGTTTTTTCCCGATAACTATCTGCCAACAAATAATATTCTTTCATCATTTCCCTGAAATTATTCTTAATCTCAGAACCTTTAGCAATGTGGTACAGATCTTCCCTGGTTAGTCCGTGTTTTTGAATAATATCATCAGCAAAATAATTCAGGTTATTAAGTTGATCTTTACAAAAATCACGTATAATGTGAACCAGGTAACTAAAAATCGCACAAGGTGTTGCAGCGTCTTTGACATTAAAGGGCGGATCAGAATAATAATTTCCTTTTTGTTGTATGCCTGTAAGATGTACGAAAATTGACGCAGGGGCGACAGATGCTCCCTGAGAATATTCAAGAAAAGTTCCGAGATTTTTAAATCCGTTATTATTTATATCATAAATCATTGATTTTACAAAATTCTCTAAAGGCCAACGTGGAATTCTGAATTTTTTTATTGTATTAACCAGTTCCTTATTTGATGAACCCTCATTACCGTATTTATAAATTGATTTAATCCAGTTTTTCGCATTTTTTGTTAGTAATTTTTTATTATCTGATGTAATTACAGGATTGTCCGCTTTATGTTCATCAATCAGGTCATCCAGTGTACGCATGAATTTATAACACGTACATGCTGCCAGATATCTTTCTTCTTCCCAGAAATTAGCAGCTATAAGAATATTTGGGTGATCTTTGATTTTTTCGAAATCAATTGAATTGAAAATGTTAAAAAACAATTCTACATTATCCGACATAAGAATGAAATTAATTTATTTATTTTCCTGTCAATATTCTTTCAGCAACTAATTTTGCTGAAAGCAGTACCATTGGCACACCATTTCCGGGGTGTGTGCTTCCCCCTGTGAAATAGAGATTTTTATATTTTCTATGCCTGTTATGGGGTCTGAAGTATCCCATCTGAAATATATTATGTGCCAGGCTTCCGAAAACCGAACCCCTGGAAATATTTAAAGTACTTACCCAATCAGCAGGAGAATAAAATATTTCGAATTTAATATGTTTTTCAATATCTGTTATACCCAGGTGCCGGAGTCTTTTTAAAACAGCATTTCGCGTTATTTCACGAAGATGTTCCCAATCCTGTTTATACTTCTTATCAAGGTGTCCTGCAGCTATTATCACAGACAAAGAATCGCAACCTTCCGGTGCTGCGCTTGTATCAGATCTAACAGGAGAATGAACATAGAAACTTGGAGTATCACTAACAGATTTATCTTTAAATATCTTATTGAGTCCGGATTTGTAATTATCTGATAAAAAAACGTTATGCTGGCCAAGCTGTGGATATAGTTTATCAAGACCCCAGTGAAATACCATGGCTGAACACGAATATTTCATTTTTTCAAGACGTTTACTTTTACAGCCCGGAGGTAATAATTCCCTGTACACATAAGGCAGATCAGCATTTGCCACGATTATATCAGCATTCGCTTCTGATCCGTCAATTAGCTGAATACTTCGTATTTTCTTTTCATAAACATTAATTTTTGATACTTGCTTATTAAAATGAAACCCTGTCCCATATTCTTTTGCCAAAGAAATTAGTCTTTCAGTAACCTGGTACATTCCTCCCGCCGGGAAATAAGAGCCTTCGGATAATTCAGCAGAGGGTATCATAGAAAACAATGCAGGAGATTTAAAGGGGCTTTGTCCAACATAAATATTCTGGAAAGTAAAAGCCATCTGGAGATGATTATTCTTAAAAAACCTGCGTGTATATGTGCTATGCTTCAGATATACTTTTAATTTCAAAAGGAGAAGAAGATTATTAAAATTGATAAAATCCCGGAGACGATAGAAATTCTTTCCTAAAATCTTATTAAAAGCCAGTTTATATAATTTATATCCTGTAGAAACATATTTTATTGCTTTGTTAAAGCTTCCTTTTTCAATTTTATCAAGTTGTTGTTTCAACAGTTCTTTATCGGAGGAAAAAACCAGCTTGCTGTTATCATCAAAAAATATTGTATAAAGTTCTTTAAGCGAGATAATATCTAGTACTTCCTCTATCTTCAATCCTAAGGAATCAAAAACCATACGATAAATGTCCGGCATAAGCATCATGGTAGCGCCTGTATCAAACCGATGGCCATCACGGATGATATGGCTACATCGTCCGCCAGGAAAGCTGTTTTTTTCATAAACATTTACCTGCCAGCCATTTTTTGACAGGTAAAGTGCTGTTGTTATACCACCAATTCCGGCTCCAATGATTATTGCTGATTTCTTTTTTTCCATTTACCTTATAAAGAATCGAGATTAAGCTGATTAATAATCTGCTAACATACCTGAGGTGGCAAATTTATAAAGATTGCTTTATTCTTTAATAAACATAATTAAAAATTCTAAAATTCCGTATCAATTTCTTTTGCAAATTTTTTTATTATAATTAGGTTTGGAGCTTATTTTTATTGTAATGACAGAATCAAGCCGGGAAGAAAAAAATGCTGCTTTACTTGTTGCATCCTTTGCCTCCTTTCTTACTCCCTTTATGGGATCATCTATCAATGTGGCACTTCCAATAATAGGTGATAGTTTTCAGGCAAATGCAATTTTATTAAGCTGGATAGCCACTTCCTATATTCTTGGAGCGGCAGTATTTTTAATTCCTTTAGGACGGGCAGCTGATATAATAGGGAGAAAGAAGATATTTTTATGGGGGATAATAATTTTCACCATCGCTTCTTTCTTTTGTGGTCTGGCAAATTCAATGAGTATACTCATAATATTTCGTGTAATTCAGGCTATTGGCAGTGCAATGATCTTTGGTTCAGGTATGGCAGTAATAACTTCCGTTTTCCCTGTAAGAGAAAGAGGTAAAGCGATGGGAATAGCAGTAGCTGCTGTTTATATAGGACTTACATTAGGTCCGTTTGCCGGAGGATTACTCACAGAGCAATTGGGCTGGAGAAGTATCTTTTTTTCTGTTGTACCATTAGGGATCATTGTAATTTATTTTGTAATCAGGAAGCTTAAAGGAGAGTGGGCAGAAGCAAAAGGTGAGAAATTTGACTGGTCGGGTTCATTACTTTATGGGATAGCTCTTAGTATGATTATGTTTAGTCTTTCAAAATTACCGGGAATGAATGGATTCCTGTATCTGGGTTCTGGTATAATATTTCTCATGTTCTTTGTTAAAAGGCAGTTAAAAATTCCCCATCCGATTTTTGAGCTGAATCTTTTCCGGCATAATATTGTTTTTCGTTACTCAAATCTTGCTGCATTGATCAATTACAGTGCAACATTTGCCAATGGATTTATGCTTAGTTTTTATCTTCAGAAGATCAGGGGAATAGGTGTCCAGGAAGCTGGCCTGATTTTAGTTTCCTCCCCGGTAATTATGGCATTGTTATCTCCGCTTGCCGGCAAGCTTTCTGATAATTTTGAACCCCGGATTCTTTCTTCAATTGGTATGGCAATTTCTTCAATAGGTCTGCTTATGTTAATATCATTATCAGTGGATACAAAAATTCATAACCTGGTATTTATTTTATTGTTTATGGGGATAGGTTTTGCCTTATTTTCATCTCCCAATACGAATGCTATCATGAGTTCCGTAGAAAAGAAATATCTGGGTATTGCGTCTGGTTCTCTTGGCACAATGAGGCTTATTGGTCAGATGATAAGTATGGGCATTGCAATGATGCTTTTTACAATTTATATTGGCAAAGCAGAAATAAATCCATCAAATTTTGATCAGTTGTTAAAAGCAATCAGGGTTGCTTTCGCTATTTTTTCAGTATTATGTTTTGCTGGAATTTTTGCATCCCTTGCAAGAGGAAATGTACGGAATGAGAGATGATGATATTGAATAAAATTTACCCGTTAGAAGGAAGTTCAAGTCCGTATTTTTGTTGTTGATCTGCCTGTTTAAGTTTATAGGAAAGAAATATTGATATCAATCCGCACCCCACCAGAGTGAGAATAGGTATAAGGTAGTTATATGTCATTTCCCCGGCGCGTATTGCTTCCAGGTTTGGTTTGTTGACAAAATCGAGTAATACTCCTATTCCCCAGTAAAAGAAAAGCAATCCCCAGTTTTGAACAGTAAACATTGTTGCATAAGCTGTTCCCAGCCTGTTTTCTGCAACAATTTTAGCTACTGATGGCCACATTGCAGCAGGGACAAGAGAAAACGCTATTCCAAGACTTAATAATCCAAGGTAAGCAAGGATCGGGCTATTCGATAGTGAAAGTGAGATATGTGCAAAAATCAGGAGGAATGAACCAAGTATCATTAATGATGCAGCTTTCCCTTTTTTATCTACGATACTTCCGAAAATTGGGGTAAATATAATGGTTCCGAGAGGAATAAGGGCAGCAGTTTTGGGGCCATTTATCAACCATAACCCTATGATATCCCGGTTTATGTATATTGCAATAGTAAGAAGTCCCAGAATAATAACCCTGGCAATATTTTTATGACTTGTTTTTTTTATGTTATTCGGAATAAGTGTAATGCAAAGTGCAAAAATGAAGATTACAATATATACCAGGGCATTACCCAGAGATTCACTTCCAAACGCCTTTATGGAAGCTTCTGGCGGCAGAATATAATTAAATCCGAATTTATTTACAAGAAGATCAGGTGCATACTGAATAAACGGGAATACTGCGGAATAAAAAGCAACACACAGTAATGTAATATAAATAAAGGATTTATTAGTAACCAGTTTAATAAGGTCGGAAAATCGGAAATTATCTTCGTCTTTAGACTGTTTTTTCATTTCTTTGGTACCTAACTGTTTATCAATTTTCACGTCAAAAAACAGATAAATAATAAACATAACCAGGGTTAATCCTATTAATGATGCTGCAAATGTTACCGCAGGGGATACAGTTGATCCGGCAATATCAAGTGAAATCGCAATTGCCAGAGCTGAACCCAGCCTTCCAAAGCCCATGTTTAAAGCCATAGATAATGCAAGTTCATATCCTTTGAACCACTTAACCAAAGCTCTCATTACCACAACACATACCACCTCAAGCCCTGAGCCAAACATTACCCTGCCAATAATAAGCCCGGTAAGTATTGTTGATTTGTCATTGCCAAAATACCCGGCAGCAGTAAGTGCTGAAACGAGCCCCCCAAGTGCAGCCAATCCCCCAAAAACAAGGCCTGCCAGACGTATACCCCATTTATCCAGGATTATTCCTCCTATAATTATCATTCCAAATACATTGGCTATGGTTGTCAATCCTATCATACTGCCAAATTCACTGCTTGTAAAACCAAACTCTGTTTCAACCAGATCTTTCAATCCCGAATAAAAATCCTGAAAATAATAAGTAGAAAACATTAGTCCACTGACAAGGAACATTACCAGCCATCTTATTGCGGGAATATCGCGTAAAGTTTTTTTGGATGAATAATTCATTTTACTTACATATTTTGGTTAATAACGCAGGACGCTTAATTGGTTGATATAAGATATAAGCTTGAGGGACAAGAAAATACAGGACAGACTAATATATAGAAAATTATGAAATAAAGGATTTCAAATAAATTTGTTTGATTTAAAATATAGTAATCATCCAGGAATATTTTTCCCCTTATCACAAATTTTTTATTATAGCGAACAAATATAATTAAATTTTCATCTTTACCTCTTTAAGGATTACTATTTCAGAAAGAATACATACAAAAAGGTAAATTAGTTATGTGAATTACAAAGGTTAACAATTTCTATAAGTGATTCGCTATTGTATTTAATATTTTTCTTCACAGTGAATTCTGTCAAATCATACCCATTTTGCAGAAAAGTATTAATTATTTTTTTGGAAGACTGGGGTAATATTATCGGGGGATTGTTCCCGAAATTCACTAAAAAAATATCAGGTTTTATAATGATCGAAGGTGGTACATAATCCTGGTAAGCAGCTGCTTTTTTTTCCGGTTGAAATTCCCTGGTTTTTTTCAGGAACAAGTTGCATTTCCCTTTAACCAACTGTATCAGATACCCTTGTTGATAATCTTCCTTATCCATATATACCATATATCTGAAAATTTCCTGATTTGCCGGAATAAGGATACTATCAATATCTTGCTTATTTTTAACAATAAGAAATTCATCACTTCCGTCCTCAATCATTTCCATTTCATCAAAAAGTTCATTATACCTGAGCTTTTTGTCAATAAAAGTAGAATTATCTTTCAGGAATACCTGTGCATCTTTGAAACCGGGATCAGAGTATGGGGATCCGTGGATCTTATCAAAATAAGCAGTATTGCGCCGTTTGGCATTCATATATTCCTGATAAAAGGCATCCAGGTTTGCCTGGTTTACCTGGGCAGAAATATTCTGAATTATCAGAATTACGATTATCAGATTAAGTAAGGATTTCATGAGAATATAAATTTAAATAAAAATAACATACTAATTTAGAAAAAAATAACCAGGGAAGAGGATCTCTCATCTAAAAATTTCCTTGTTTACCAATATATTTTTTTATTTTGTTTAAAAATATTTATTTCATGAACAAGAGTTATCCACAAATAAGGAAAGCTTCAGGAGCGGAAGAACCATTTTCCGTTCAAAAGCTTGAGAATTCTCTTTTGCGTGCAGGATCGGATGAAAAGGCTGTAAAAGAAATTATTTCACAAGTACAAAAGAAGCTTTATGACGGAATCACAACAAGGAAGATTTACAAGAAAGCTTTTAAACTATTAGCAAAGCAAGGAAAAAGTTATGCAGCTCGTTACAGTCTTAAAAGGGCTATTATGGAATTAGGTCCTACAGGTTATCCATTCGAACATTTTGTAGGGCAAATATTACTACACCTGGGATTTAAAACTGAAGTAGGACAATTGCTGGAGGGAAGTTGTGTGAAGCATGAAGTTGATGTTGTGGCCACAGGAACAAATGCACAATATTTTATTGAATGTAAATATTATAACAACCAGGGAAAATATGCAGATGTTAAGGTTCCTATGTATATTAAATCCCGTTTTGAAGATATTGTTGATAAACGTCAACATCTCCCGGAGTATAAAGATTTTTCTTTTTATGGATGGATTGTCACAAATACTCGTTTTACCACAGATGCCCTGGCATTTGGGAAATGCTCTGGTCTCCACCTGATCAGCTGGGATTTCCCCCGTGGTCAAGGTCTTAAAGATATCATAGAAAAAGATGGTCTTTTTCCTATAACAGTATTAACTTCTATCAGGAAAGATCAGAAACAGATCTTACTGGACAAAGGTATAGTTTTATGTTCGCAAATTTTTAAGCAACCCGGAATGTTGAATACACTGGAAATAATTCCGGGTATAAAACAAAAAATAATGGAAGAGATAAATGAACTCTTCCATTATAATAAATAAGTTATATCAATCCTGCAAATAGTTGACAGGATTAAAGGAATAAATTACTTCTTCAGGATTGTTCCCAGTACTTTTTCTTTATCCAGTTTTTTTGTACAGAAGAACCAGTCGTAACATTTTACGTCTTTATCCTGGCTTTCCATACGTTCTTTTGCAACTCCGCAGGAACCGGCAGTAGGCACGATGACTTCGTCACCAGGGCGCCAGTCGGCAGGTGTAGCTACTGAGAAAGCATCAGCAGTTTTTAAGGCAAGCAAAACGCGTAATAATTCATCAAAGTTACGGCCAAGACTAAGAGGATAGTAAATTATGGTACGGATAATTCCTTTGGGATCGATAAAGAATACTGCTCTTACCGCTTTGGTAGAACTTTCACCAGGTTGTATCATACCGTATTTTGAGGATACTTCCATAGTGATATCTTCGATAAGCGGGAACTTTACTTCAATGTCTTTCATTCCCTTATATTCTATTTTTTCTTTTATAGTCCTTAACCATGCAATATGGCTATAGAGACCATCAACAGAAAGTCCTACCAGTTTACAACCTGCTTCTTCAAACTGTTTTTCCATATTTGCAAAAGTCATAAATTCGGACGTACAAACCGGGGTAAAATCAGCAGGATGGCTGAACAGTATCACCCACTTTCCATTATAATCAGATGGAAAGTTTATCGTTCCCTGAGTAGTAATTGCGGTAAACTCGGGGGCTTTTTCACCTATGCGTGGCATAGAAACTACTTTGTTTTCTTCCATAATTAATTATTTAAAGGTTAATGAATATTTATTCTCCCGAAGAGCGTGCACCAATATTCTTACTTCTTTCAATTGACTGGAGGGCCAGATAATTATCTCCAAACTTTTTCAGATTATCAGTTTCCACATCAACCTGATCGAAATGTCGTTCTTCATCAGCTACCAAATCTTCGAATAGTTTTTTGGAAACAGAATCAGCATTTTGGGCACATTCATTTGCCCACCTGTTATAGTCCTCAATACTCTGTGTTTCCATTTGTCCTGCCTGTGCAAGCATTTTGTGAACATCAGTCATTTTTTCCACACTATGTGAACTAACCATTTCCACTTCGCCTTTTAAGAACAGTATCCTTTCAGCCAGTCTTTCAACATGTAACATTTCTTCGATTGCAGTGCGTTTAAAAATATTTGCCAGCAAATCATATCCCTGGTCATCACAATGAAAATGGAAATACATGTACTGGTGTACGGCGGTTAATTCATCGGCAACCGCTTTGTTTAGTAATTCGATACTTTTTTGTCTCATTTTGAAAATTTTTAATTAATTATTAAGTTCATATAAATATTTTTTACAGTATGTCTGTTATTTTCCGGAAGGAAGCATACTCACTACAATAGTTCCTGATATTATTAAAAGTAACTTCATCATATTTTGTTCCTGCTGTTATTTTCACCTTTACTTAAAAAATACCCGATAAATTGTATTTTAACATCTTTTATTTTAAATCCAGGGATTTTTTTCCTGGTAATATATTCTTTAATCAGATTATCGAGTGATTTATCATAGTAATCTTCAATTGTCTTTGTTTTCACACAATACAAATGATGGTGTTTATTCATAACGGCATCATATCTCATGACATCTCTTTCTGTATATACTTTACTGATGATATTTTTTTCAGAAAACGTTTCAAGAGTCCGATATACTGTACCTACAGCAATATTCGGGTGATATTTCTTTATATAATAAATAATATTTTCTGCGGTAGGATGGATTTTAAGATTAGACACAGCATCAAGTACCGCAAGACGTTGAGGTGTAATTTTGAGTTTATTCTTAATTAATATTTCCTTGTTAAAAGACATCATTGCATGTAAATTCCTATATGATATTAATTCTTATCTAAGAACAAACGAAATTAATAAATTTGTTTGTTATAAACAAATATTTTTCAGAAGTAAAAAAAGATTTTACAATAAGAATGATATTAGTCCATCTCAAGTCGTTTAAGCCTTCTGCCTAATTTTTCAATCGCTTGTTCTATAGTTTGTTCCGGACGAATAATATTATAGTCACCCCAAAATTCAGGATCTTCGAAATCAGCAATTTTTTCTACCAGGATTTCGTCAGGTCTGCTTGTTTCCCTGGTTTTAAATTTGATAATATTATTCTTATCAATATCAGTTATTGCCATCTCCGACATGGTATAATAGTTCGACCGGAACAGTTTTTTATCCCATCTGCATCTAAAATGAACTTCAGAACGCGCATAATTAAGCACCCAGGTGTTTCCGGTAAATCTGTAATTTACTCTGTAAAGAGCAGACATAACATCGACCTTCATGTTTGCAGGTTTCTTAATGATCATAAATTCGGCTGCTTTATCAATTGCCACTTCACTTATGGTGAATTCAACAGCAATAATAGCTTTGGTTTCCACATCAACGTAGATATTGCCCTTATAAAGTGGCAGTGTGACTGAGTTTTTCTGGTTGAATGTTACAACATAAGCATTTCGGTCGTCAATTGAAACAATTCCTCCAAGTTCAAAATTATAATAATCCAGTACATCGCCGGATAATAAATCTCCAGGGTGCCTTGCAATGTCAAGGAGAAATATGTAATAAGGCCCTCCCTGTAATTTAAAAAGAACAGTATCCATTCGTGAAACATCCTGGCTTTTTCTGCCCTTAAAAATTTTGATCCTGTCGTTATCAAACACCTTACCATATCCGGACTTATATACATCAAATACCGCTTCAGAAACAGCAACATAATTTCTGTTCTGCTTAATAGTTTCCCTGTAAAATGCGGTGAACATTGAAGGATCATCACCATAATTCCGAGGAATATTTCTCAGGACATCCCTTATAAGATTAAGAGGATCTATTTTCCTTATTTCAACTTCTGCAAGTGAGTAAGCAGTAGGTTCAAGGAAAAATTCATTTTCAGTACTTTTAAGATTTACAACAGGTATGCTTAATGTTTTATATCCGAGGCTTGAAATTTCCAATGCAGCATTATCAAATGCTTTCGGTATTTTAATAAGAAATTCTCCCTCTGAATTTGCAACAGTACCTGTATTGGTTTTCTTTATTATAATACTTGCAAAACTTATTGCCTTTTTTGTTTGATTGTCATATATTTTCCCGGAGTATTCTATAAAAACAGAATCCTCCTGAAATTTCTGATCAGTTATTTTTTCCCGTTGATATGTATAATTATTTGAATACCCCAGGAAATTCAAGATAAAAAGAAAACCAAGAGTAATGGCAATGACTGAAAAATTCTTTTTTGATTTCATCCGTATAAAATTTTATTTTCAATGGTCGGATGGAACCTCCATTTTTTTGTTCATGCGTGCCTGCCTGTCGGCAGACAGGTTTGGCTTCGCCGAGCTCGTAAACTCGGTTGGGTTTGCCGCAATCGTGGAGGTTTCATACGTACAAGTTTTATTATTAATACTCGTATGCTTTCATCGGGCTCGTAAACCTGTTTACGTTTGCTTTAATTATCGAGGTTTTATAATATTTTTGCTTACGAAAAACTTATCTGGCTTTTTTACTAAAATTAATAATATTTTAGCACAAAAATACTATTTTTTAATAAGATATGCTAAAATCCATCCGTCAACTTAAGTTATAAATTTGTTAAAAAGAAAGAACAGGATTAGTTTATTCCTGTCAGCAATAATGAATTATGCTTTTTTAAAGGATGCAGGTTCGTATTCAAGTTAACCAATTAATTCTGTATATCTTTGTAAAAATTTTTTTTAAAATAAAATTGAGTCCACTAAGAAAAGTCATTACCCCCTAAATCCCCCAAGGGGGACTTTTTGCAATTTGTTGATTTATAGGCTCTCCCCCTTTAGGTGGATTGGGGGGGACAAGCTTTAAAAATCATAATTTCGACTTTTTCGGAGTGGCCTCAAAATTTATTTTCTTAAATACGAGATTTAAACTGAACTATGGTAAAAGTTTATGGTATAGGAGAAACCACTGTAGACCTGATAATCAGGAATGGCCGTCCTGTTGAATTCAAACCGGGTGGGGCTGTACTTAATGCCTGCGTGACGCTTGGAAGATTAGGAGTTGACATAAATATTATATCACTGACAGGGAATGACAGGTTGGGACGGATGGTCAGGAAATTCATGGAAGAAAATAAAGTAAACACAAGATATCTCTCTGAATTTCAAGGAAATACCAGACTTGCGTTAGCTTATCTTGATGAAAACAGCAATGCAGATTATGTATTTTACCAGGATCCAGGGCATATTTTTAGAGTTGAAACACCTGAATTCAGGGAAGGTGACATTCTGCTTCATGGATCATCCTTTTCACTGAAAAAAGAAAATCACTACTTGTTAAAAGAGTTGATATCAGCCTGTAAAAATCATAAAGTGCTTATACATTATGATCCAAACTTCCGGAAGGCATATGCAGGTAAGCTTAATGAAATTATGCCTTTTTTTATTTATAATTTTGAAAATGCTCATATTATAAAAGGATCTAATGAAGATTTTGAAGGTATTTTCGGTACAGTTGATATCTCTGGCACTTTTGAAAAAATTGACCAGTTAGGTAATAAAATTCTTATTTATACTATGGGGAAAAACGGGTTATTATTAAAATCCAGGAATATTGAGCTGTTCCTCCCATCTGAGAAAATAATTCCTGTCAGTACAATAGGTGCAGGAGACACGTTTAATGCCGGGATCCTATACGGACTTGTGAAGCATGGAATTACAACAGATAACCTTCATGAGCAACCGGAAGAAGTATGGAAAGATATTTTACAGAGGGCATCAAAATTTTCTGCCGCAGTTTGTTTGAGTTTGGACAATTATCTTCCTTTTAGTACGCCCATTTAAGATATATTGAACCCCAGGTAAATCCCCCGCCAAAAGCAGAAAGGATTATTTTATCTCCCTTTTTAAGTTTAGGTTCCCATTCCCACAGGCATAAAGGAATTGTTGCAGCTGTAGTATTACCGTAATGATCTATATTTATCATTACCTTTTCTTTTTTGAGATTCATTCTTTTTGCAGTAGCTTCAATAATTCTCATATTTGCCTGGTGAGGCACAAACCAGCTGATATCCTCTGAGGTCAGGTTATTTCTTTTCATGATCTCGACAGAAACATCTGCCATTTTCGAAACTGCTACTTTAAAAACAGTTTGTCCTTCCTGGTAAATGAAATGTTCTTTATTATCGACAGTTTCATGGGAAGCGGGATTAAGTGATCCACCTGCTTTCAGATTCAGATATTTATACCCGGAACCATCCACACCGAAAATATGATCAATGATCCCATTATCATCATCTGAAGGTTCCAGGAGTACGGCTGCTGCAGCATCTCCGAATAACGGACAAGTAGTTCTATCTGTGTAATCTGTAATTGAAGACATTTTATCTGCTCCAATCACTATTACTTTCTTATATAATCCTGATTGAATGAACCGGTTTCCTGTTTCAAGTGCAAACATAAATCCGGAGCATGCAGCCAGGAGATCGTATCCCCATGCATTTTCCAATCCAGCTTTATAACACACCAGGTTTGAGGTTGACGGGAATAACATATCAGGTGTAATGGTAGCACAAATTACCAGGTCTACATTGCCGGGATCAGTATTCGTTTTTTTCAATAAAGCTTTTATGGCTGCGGCTGCCATATCAGAGGTAGCTTTATTCTTCTCCTTTAAAATTCTTCTCTCCTTTATTCCGATACGTTGCATTATCCATTCATCGGAAGTATCAACCATTTTACTTAATTCGTCATTTGTAAGCCGGTATTCAGGAACCCATCCCTGAACGCCTTTAATTGCCGTTATTATTTTTTCCATTTTCCAAGGCTGTTTTAATTTTATCAATTATATCAGAACCTGAAACTTTGACTGCCTGAAGGATCATATTTTTAATAGCCAGCGGGCTTGATATTCCGTGACCTACAAGGACAGGTTTATTTATACCCAGGACAGGTGTACCGCCGAAATGTTCATAATTGAATGTTTCAAAGAAATCATCTTTTATTTTTCTTTTTTTCAACAACCGATAGAATCCTTCTGCTTCTTTAAGGATTACATTTCCGACAAATCCATCACATACAAGGACTTCAGAGGCAGAATTATAAAAAAGATCTACCCCTTCCACATTTCCGATAAAATTATAATCAGAGGAATCTTTCATGATCTGGTATGTTGATTTAGTAATAAGACTGCCTTTTTCATCTTCTTTACCAATATTTATCAATCCGACTCGAGGATTTTGCACATTAAATACGCTTCCTGAATAGGCAGCTCCGAGTATACCATATTGGTAGAGGACGTCAGGACGGCAGTCAGGATTCAGTCCAACATCTAAAAGGATACTGGGAAATCCTTCAAGGTTTGGGATAACTGCAGCAACAGCAGGACGGATGATACCGGGGATAAGGTTTATAACCTGGATTGCTCCTATCATAACGGCACCAGTACTTCCTGCACTGCAAAATGCATCTATTCTGCCCAATTTTAACCAACGGAAACCTTTTACGATTCCAGAGTCACCTTTTTTTGAAAATGCCTTATAAGGTTGATCTTCCATCGTAATAGTCTCGGAACAATGGACGATTTGCATTTCACTTATATCGGTCCGGTTTTCCTCAGCAGTACGTGTGATAATTTCTTTATCACCGAAAAGAATGATCTCGACATCCCTTAATTCGTCTTTAGCAAGATTAGCCCCAAGGACAGTACTTACAGGAGCGAAATCTCCTCCCATAATATCTATACCAATTCTCATTTATTATTTTTTAGGGGAGTTTAAAGGTATTTATTTTGATCCCGATTCTTTCTCAATGACCAATTTACCTTTATGATAAAGATTGCCATCCACATAATAGGCTTTATGTCTCTCATGTACTGTACCTGTTGTAGGACAAACTGATAATACAGGTTCTTTCAGGTTATCATGGCTCCTTCTTTTATCTCTTCTTGTTTTCGATGTTTTACGTTTTGGATGTGGCATTGTTTTTTTATTTAGTTTAAAATATTTTTTTCATCATTCCATACAGGATTTATTTCTTTATTTTCAGGTGAATATTTTTCGAGTAATTTCACCATTTCGATATTACAAGTTTGATTCCCTTTTTCGTCCGGGGGGTGAACTTTTTGAATTGGTATTTCCAGTGCTGAAAACTCATAAATGTATTGTGATATATTTAATCTTGTTTCCGTACGGGGAATGACAATTACATTATCACTCAACTCCCCGGGCTTTTCCCCGAACCGCACATAAATTTGCCCTGATGTATCAATGGAAGCATTAAACTCTTCAAGGCACCGGTCACAAATCAGTTTTAAGATACCGGAAACAGAAATATTGAGTATAAGGTAACTATTTTTTCTCAAAAGTGAAACATTAATTGTAATGTTACCTCCCAAAATATCCGGGTTATTATAGTATTCAAAGAACTCATTCCCGGCTTGAAAAATAAATTCATACTCACCTTCGCTCAATCCTCCGAAAGGTATTATGTAATCATCAAGTATCATAAAAATACCCCGGTTTTTAACCGTGCAAAAGTATAAATTAATATTTGAATAAAAAAAAATGAAATGGAATCTAAAAATAAAGTAAGTGTAAATCAAGAAGATAAACTATAATGACTGTTTACCTGAAATAAAATTTATGCACCTGGAACTTTTATAAATTTGTCAATTACCTGCATAAGGGCATCGATGAAATAATCATTTTTTGGCAGGTAATAATTTGCACCGTTTTTCATATATTCTGATGCAATATAATCATCTCCTTTACCTGTAAGAATAATTACAGGTACCATTTTATTCCTGGCACGTATTTTTTTTAAAATTTCAAGTCCATTCATCGTTTTGTTACCCTGGGAATTAAATATATGATCCAGAACAATAAGGTGGGGATTAGCATCCAGATTTTTCAAGCACTCCTCGCCTGAAGTAAAGGTTTTAACTTCGTAACCCTGTCTGTTATTTATTGTATATTCAAGTAGATTTAATATCAGTTTATCGTCATCTACGAAAAAAATAAGTTTACTCATGATAATTGAGATTCTATCAGGTTAATCAATATTAATTATCAGAAAAAAATCTTATCAAATGTACAAAAAAAAAGATTCTTTTCAACTTTTCTTATTAACACTAAAATATTGTTATTCTTTAACTTAAAAAACAATGGATGTTAGATGCGCGAACTTTATCTTCATGTTGTGGGCTATGCGGGATTCGAACCTGCGACTTCTACCCTGTCAAGGTAGCACTCTAAACCACTGAGTTAATAGCCCTTACTTTGCAAATATAATAAGATTAACGGTTTTCAGCAAAACGGACTTCCCTGGCATCCGGGTTATAAAGTTTTTTAAGATCATTTGTCCTCAGGTTGAAAGTCAGTGCTATATAAAAAATCTGTGTTTTCTGATAATCTGAATAGTCAACCTCCTGACCAAAGTCTCTGCCCCTGAAATCGTTGTTTAAAAAATCCCTGAAATAATATTTTAATTTCAGATTAATACCTCCGGGGAATTGAACACCGCAAAATAAAGAGGGCATAAACCTGTTTGTGCGACTGCTAAACCATTCACTATATTTTGATTTTGCATTATCTGATATTTGTTTTTGTTTATAATGAAAAAACATTTCATATTCACCTCCGCCATAAAAATAATAGTGGTCTTTAAATGAACCTATCTTTATGGCAGCAGGTACTCCCAGGGCATAGGACCGTCTTTTTTCCACATAATTATTATAATCTGTTATAAAACCAATATTTCTCAATCCAAAACCAGTGTATACTCCATAATTATTATCAAAATCAATATGTCTTTGCCTACCCATGTGAAAAAAGAATGAAAATCTCATTTTTGTATCAATATTTTCCCCGTTATTTTTCACGTCGGAAAATGAAAAAATAAGTTCGCCACTGTTTTCAGTGTATGTTTCCTGGGCATTTGTATTTAAGAAGATACAAAACGAAATAATGCCTGTTAGTATAAAAGTTCTCATGGTACAAAGATATTCGTTCCAGGAAATTAATTGTAAGTAAGGAGTAATAAATTTGCAGGATAGGTTGGGGGAATAAGAGGATGAGTAATTGTGTGTTTGAGTATATGAGTATGAGTGGATGAGTGGATGAGTCTGGTAATAATTAACCATTTGTAAAACCTGGTTCTGCCAGCGTTGAACAGGGAATACAAAAATCAGTTAATGAATATATCTCTCTTTATCACCTTATCCGCAATAAACTCACCGATGGATAATGAAGCTGTTGCAGCGGGTGAAGGAGCATTCAGAACATTTATTGCAAAATCATTCTCAGCAAAAAGAAAATCATCGAGTAGATTACCATGCCGATCACAGGCCTGAGCTCTTACACCTGCTCCACCAGGTATTATATCGTCTTTCTTAATTTCAGGGACAAGTTTTTGAAGTGCTTTTGTAAATGCTGACTTAAACATTGAACGATAATACTCCCCTATCCCCATCCCGGCATATTTAAGGACCACTTTCCTGAATCCCGGCCAGGATATTGATAACCAGATATCTGTCAAAGAAAGGTCTGTTTTTTTATATCCTTCTCTTTTAAATGCAAGCACAGCATTTGGTCCTGCTTCCACTCCACCGTTTATTATTTTAGTAAAATGAACACCTAAAAACGGGAAATTTGGGTCAGGTACCGGATATATAAGAGATCTGACAAGGTACTCCTTTTCAGGTTTAAGCTTGTAATATTCTCCTCTGAAAGGGATTATCCGCACACCTGGATCTTTTACCGTCATTTTTGCTATCCGGTCGGAAAAAAGACCAGCAGTATTAATAATTAGTTTTGCCTTGTAAGTATTTTTATTTGTTTGAACAACAGGTAGTTTTTTTTCTGTTGTTATACCGGTTACCTTTGTATCAGTATAGATTTCAGCACCAAATTTTTCCTGAATAATTTCAGCTAATTTCCTGCAGACTTCTTTATAATCTATTATGCCGGTATAAGGAAGATAAATGGCAGCTATTCCTGATGTATAGGGTTCATATTCATTTATTTCTTCCTTTTTTAATAAGCTGATTTTTGTAAGTCCGTTTTCTATTCCCCTTTTGTACAAATTATCCAATGCGGGAAGTTCTTTATTATCCGTGGCCACAATAAGTTTTCCACATAGATTATAAGGAATATTATGTTCACTACAAAAATTCAGCAAATAATCATATCCTTTTAAACAATTTTTTGCTTTGTAACTACCCGGTCTGTAGTATATTCCGGAATGAATCACCCCGCTGTTATTTCCTGTCTGATGGGACGCCAGATCATTTTCTTTTTCCAGGAGGCATAACCTGGCATCGGGTTTTCTTTCCAGAATCCTGAAAGCAGTAGAAAGTCCGACTATACCTCCACCGATAATACAAACATCATAAATCATAAAAAATACTTCTTGAAATATAATCTTCAACCAGTTTATCGTATTCTGTCATTAATTTCTGGAGAATAAAATTTTTAACCAGTAATCTTTTCCCGTCAATTTCAGAGACAGGTAAAATTTTTGGTGATGTTCCGCTGATAAAAGCACTTTCGCAATTAAGAACATCAGCAATTTTAAATGCCTGTTCTTTTATTTCAATATTTTGTTCTTTACAAATTCTAAAAACATACTTTCTTGTAATACCCGGAAGTACCATGTTTTTCGGGGCTGTAACAAGGGAATTCCCACGAACCATAAAGAAGTTTGATTGACTCCCTTCTGTAATGATACCTTCATCATTCACGAGAAGTATTTCATAGACTTCATTTTTTTCTTTAAGTTCAGCAATATTGGATTTGAAATCAGGAAGCCATTTTTTAACATTGGGTTGTGGCCGATGAAACTGATGAGTAAGAAGTTTTACCCCAAAATTATACTCATCCTGTTTAGGGTAGTTGTATGGAACAGGATATGCGAAAAAATAATTGTTTTTCTTATCTGATTCAAAATGAAAAATAAATTTTATATTACCCAATTGCAGTTTATTTGCATTGATAAGGTCTTTCAGGTTGCCTCTCAACATATTCAAATCATACCATATTTTTAATTTGGAGAGTTCACCTGATTTCATAACCCGTTCAAAATGGTCTTCGAGAAAAAGAATTTTCCCTCTGATAACTCTCACTACTTCATAGATATTTTTTCCCTTACTGAGAAACAAAGGATTGAATCTGGAAGATGCACGGAGATAGTTATTAATTATAAAGTAACGGCCAAGGATTTCTTTCATATTCAACATAAAATTATTTTGCAAAAATACAATTGGATGGTTATTATGAAAATTAAATTGGATATTTTATCAAATGATCACTCTCAATCCTTCTTGTTTAATGGAATAATGAAATTCATTTCCCTGCACTGGTTCGGGTTCTCCGTCAATATGAATAATATTATTATGTTCAAAGGTTTTAATTTTTGCATTTTTAACTTTCCGACGGATAACATAGCGACTTTTATCAATTTTCCCAAAGAAAGAAGAAAAGGCCAGGAAAAAACCTATCCACTTTGGGAATTTTCTGATAATGACCAGATCGAGCGTCCCGTCTGACGCTGATGCACCAGGTGCAATAAAGAAATGGTACCCAAGTTGTGATATGTTGGCAATATTAATAAAAAAAGCTTCTGTATCAATAATTTCGTTATCAATTTCGATAATATATTTTTTAGCATGATATGCCTGAAAAACTCTGAAAAAACTGAAAGCATAAGATAAAAATCCTCTTGTATCAAACTGACTGTAAACCAATCCCGTTTCAGCATCAAAACCGATCCCTGAAGTACAGAAAAAGGCTTTCCCGTTCACAAATCCTATATCTATTTTAATATCTTTTCCGTTCAATATTCTTTTCACTGCACCGTGCACGGTAAGGGGAATTCCGAAATGCCTTGCAAAACCATTTCCTGATCCGACCGGTATGATGGCAAGCTTTATTTCAGAAAACATAAGAGCCCGGGCAATTTCATTTATTGTTCCGTCTCCGCCTACAGCTGTAATAATATCTGCTCCCTGGCTCATTTCATTACGGGCAATCTCATATGCATGACTGGGAAATAAGGTATAAATCTTTTTGCAGGTATATTTATTATTGTTGAAGAAACGTTCAATGGTTTTCTCAACTTTACGTTTATTGCGTCCTCCTGATATAGGGTTAATTATGAAAACTATAGATATCACAATAGTAAGAAATCATTTGTTATTACCTGTAATATAGCTTCCCCATTTTCATACCATGATACGGTTTTTTCCCCGGAATTATGGATAAATTTTCCTCCTGCGTTATCATAAATTAATTCAACAGAATCACGCAGAAAACCAAAACCATTATGAAACGAGTAAAATGCAAAATTACAGCTTAAAGAAGAAAAAATATCTTTACTGTACTTAAAATCAGTATGATTATACCCGCATTGATTCAACAAGGTAGCAGGAAGATCAACCTGGGAAGCATAAATATTATTTCTTGCGGGTTTTTCCTGTAAAGCACCCCCAATCCATAACATAGGAATGGAAAATTTTTCCTTTGTATGATTTGGTGTATTTCCGGGACTTCTTGAACCATGATCAGCAATAAGAATGATGAGTGTATTATCCCACCAGGGTTTAATTCTTGCCTGATTAACAAAAAAGCCCAGGCATTTATCAGCAAAATAAAAAGCATTCCTGCTCATATCATCTCTTCCTGAAGATCCGAAAACCGGTTCTGCAGGTATATCAAAAGGCTCATGACTACTTAAGGTAAAAAAAGATATAAAGAAAGGCTGGCTGATAGTGTCCAGGTCATTAAGGATTTTGTCGTACACATAATTATCGGGAACTCCCCATTTTTGTTTTTTAAATGTACCTGGGAAACTATGAATATCTGTAATGCTGCTGACAGATCTCCGCGTAAAATAGGATCTGAAGTTTGCAAAATCAAGATTTCCTCCATAATAAAAAGCTGTAAAATAACCATCATTAAAGAATGAGTCTTTAAGAAATGGCAGCTTCTGACTTTTAGATGGATAATTAATGATTGATGTTACCGGTTGAGCAGGGAATCCACTGAATATACTAACCAGCCCTTTGTCTGATCTGTCCCCGCTGGAAAAAAAATTCGTAAATAATAAACCTTCAGTGCATAATTTATTGAATTCCGGCGTAATTCCCGGTTCTCCGCCAAGAGGTTCAATAATTTTGTTTGAAAAACTTTCCAGGATAATAAGTATAATATTCGGATTGTTTTTAATTATTTTTTTCTCACTTACAGCTGTTAAAGGATGTAATTCCCTGAAAATTTCGTTTGCTTTTTCATCGTTCATGAACCTATTGGAAATGCTGAGTTTGCTTTTTTCTGACAATGAATATATTGAATTCCAGAGTACATTAATTGCACTATGATTAGCGAAACGCTCAGAATGGAAATAAACCGCACCCAGATTTACAGGTGCAAGTCCGATCCCTCCCCTTGCAGGAAGGAAAAGTAATAATACAAACAATACTAATGCAATGGTGGTTTTCCAGTTGTGCTGTTTAAACGAATGTACAGGTTCTTTTATTAGTTTCCTGTAAATGAAAAGGAACGAAACATATATTATAGCGAAGATTAAACATAGAAATAGTAATTCCAGGATATTGACAGATGCAAGGGCATCCCCGGGAGTTTTAATATACATAAGGACAGGAGTAAGATCAAGTTTGAAACCCCAGTAAGAATAAAGTGCCATATCAGATACTCCCAGGAAAACAATGACAAAAAGAAAAATAAAGCAGTAAAAATCTACTGCTTTCATATATATTCGGTTACAAGGAATAATTCCTGATATAATTAACAAAGCCGGGATAAACATCAGATAGGCCCCTGCAGATAGGTCCAATCTTAATCCGTGATAAATAACCCTTAACCAGTCAGATGCAGGTAGAGTAAATGATTCATGATAATTATAAAGCATAAACAGTAACTTCAGGAGTATAAATAATGCTACCCAGAATGTGTAAAGTTTCAGGAGAAAAAATATTCTTTGCTTCATATTAGTAATATCTTGGGTACAAATGTAGTATTTAAAAAAAACGCAAGGACGCAAAGTTCGCAATAAAATAGTTTCCAATAAAATAAAGAGTGTTGACTTGTATCCCGGAAAAGAAAAAATTTTCAGTTATTATGATCAGGTTTTTATATTTGTAGTTTGAGAAAGGGGGATTATGAGTATGAGAGGATGAGTGGATGAGATAGGGGGCTGTCTTATAAGTCAAAATATGTTTAACTACAAAGGACAACACAAAAAACGCAAAGTATTGTATATCAAAAATATATACTTTGTGTCCTTCGTGCCTACTTTGAGTTCTTTGTGGTAAATAACACTTATAAGGCAGCCCCATAGTTAAAAAATAAATATATCAAATGAAAGAAAAGGAAAAAGTGCTTAATACACTTGAAAATTTGGGTATAGAATACGAGATTTTTGAACATCCCCCTGTTCCCACTATTGAAGAGGCAATGAAATATTGGAAAGGTATTGAGGCAACTCATTGTAAAAATCTATTTTTTCGTAACCATAAAGGGAACAGGCACTATCTGGTGATTCTTGAACATTCACAGGCACTTGATATACATGACCTTGAAAAAAGGCTGAAACAGGGTAAGATCAGTTTTGCCAGTGAACAAAGAATGAATAAATACCTGGGTATTACACCTGGTTCAGTTTCCATATTCGGACTGATAAATGATAATGAAAATCATGTTTATGTATTTATCGATGAAAACCTGAAAAAAGCACATCGTATAAGTTTTCACCCAAATATTAATACAGCATCGGTGATCATTTTATATTCAGATTTGGTAAAATTTCTTAACTGGACCGGAAATACTTATGAATACCTGAAATTATATGATTAATTAAATTTTTTTGTAACTTTTATCACTTTAAGTCGTCTTATTAAAAAAATTTATTCCCGTTCATGACAGTACAGGAATATAATAAAGCGGTTGATCAGTTTTCAGATGGTATATTCAGGTTTATCCTAAAAAATATCCGTGATGAGGATAAAGCCAGGGATATAGTACAGGATTCCTATGAAAAACTGTGGATAAAAAAAGATACCGTATCACGGGAAAAAGTAAAATCCTATTTGTTTTCAACAGCCTATCATACAATGATTGATATGGTAAGGAAAGAGAAACTACATTCTGAATTTGAAAAAATTAGCAGGCCTGAATATTTGCATGAGGAGCATTATAGTGATCTGAATGAGATCCTGCACAAAGCAATAAACAGGTTACCTGAATCCCAGAGATCGGTTATCCTGCTCAGGGATTATGAGGGTTATTCATACGACGAAATTTCGGAAATAACAGGTTTAAATGAATCGCAGGTTAAAGTATATATATACAGGGGACGCATGTACCTGAAGAATTTTATAGGGAATCCTGAAAGAATTATATAAAGAATTTATATGATAATTAGCAGAGATAATTACGAAATATATTTCATCGGATATCTTGATGGAACACTCAGCGATTCACAAATTGCTGAGCTTGAGGGCTTTCTGCTAAAATATCCTGATCTCAGGGAAGAGCTGGAAGGTATGGAAAATGTGAAACTCATCCCTGAAAATTACACTTTTCCTGATAAAGAGCTTTTATACAGGATAGATACAGATAACAATATTTATAAGGAAAATTTTGATGATTATTGTATTGCTTACCTGGAGGGAGACTTGCAAAATGAACAAATATCCAGTTTTGAATCCTATATGGATGCTCATCCAGAGGCAAGGGAAATCTTTTCCCGATATAGTAAAACCATGTTGAAACCTGATTATTCTGTTATATATCAAGACAAAGATATTCTGAAAAAAAGATCCATATTCAAATTACATCGTTCAATAATATATCCCGTTCTTTCCACTGCAGCCGTATTGGCAATTATTCTTTTGATTACCCGGCACAATTATTTTTCAGAAAATATTAATCACCCAATTGCTTTTGAAACTGAATCAACTGTAATTAATCCGACAGTTAGCGTAACACCCCAGTTTGTTAAGGATATGCCGGTTTTAAAACAATCTGTAATATCGGGGAAAAAACAAAAAATGATAACTAAGATTAAAATCCCGGAATCGGCAAAGGAACAGGAAATACAAGCTGAATCTGAAAAAACAGCAGATAGTTCGGTAAAAACAATTGATAACCTGCCCGATTATTATACAGCAATAAATTTACCTACTTTAAGGATTGAGGGAGCAAGGCAAGACCAAATTCCTAAAATCACCGAAAAAACTATAAGCTCAATTTCTTCTCCTGATGAAATGAAATATCAGGGTCTTCCTGATATCGCATTCAAATATTTAAATGACAAAGTACTGAATCATGAAGATCCTTTGCTTCACGATTCGGAAATTACGCTCTGGGACATAGCATATACAAGCATTGAGGGTATTAATCGCCTCACCGGTTCATCCATGAAACTCGAAAAACAAATGAAAGAAAGTGGGGAAGCATATACAATTAATTTTGATGCAGGAATTTTCGGTTTCTCCCGTACTTTCAGATAATTTTTCTGACCTCCTGTAACATTCCTGTTCTTTTGTTCGTCATATTCATAAAAGATAAATTCTATTATAAATTTAAACTCTTTTACAATGAATAAATTATTTACATTATTTGCAGCAACACTTATAACCTATCCATTTATTATTGCTACAGCACAGGACACTATTAAAACAGAGATCATAGAAATAACAGAAGATACAAAGAGGACTTCAGTTAGTATTGAAGATGATGATCTGGTTATTGTTGAAGAAGGCAAAGATACAACCAGGATCAAGATTGGAAATAAAGGAATTGAAATAATCGAGGACAAAGAGGGTGACACACATATTAACGTGAAAAAACTCAAGGATGATGAAAAGGAAGAAATAACCAATAAGAAAACAAAATTTTCCGGTCATTGGTCTGGATTGGAATTGGGATTGAATAATTATGTAAACAGCGATTTCAATTCAGGTTTGGATCCTTCCTATGCATACATGGATCTTAATACCAACCGGTCAATTAATGTCAACCTGAACCTCATGCAATATGATCTGGGTTTTGGTACTGATAAAGCAGGAGTTGTAACAGGACTGGGTATTGAATTCTGTAATTACTTCTTTGACGGGGACAATAATATCCGGAAAGATGAGAATGGACAAATTATAGAATATATACCTTCATTTGTAACCGAACCTGGATCCACAATGATAAAATCAAAGCTGGCAACAACTTATCTAACAGTGCCTTTATTGATCGAAATCCAGATCCCCGCAGGGAAAAAAAGAATTCATCTGTCAGGAGGAGTTACCGGGTGTGCAAAAATCGGGTCAAATACAAAAATTGTATATAAAGAAAGCGGTGACAGGCAAAAGGATAAAATTAAAGATGATTTCAATATCTCAACCTTAAGGTACGGGATCACTTTCCGGGCAGGTTACCGTGGCCTGAATTTATTTGCTAATTATTATCCTGTCTCTTTATTTGAAAAAAATAAAGGCCCCGAGTTATATCCCTACAGTGTTGGTTTGAGATTGCTGAGTTTTTAGGAAGGGAATAAAAGATTAAATATTGAGTATAGTGGAGACGTGATATTGCACATCTGAAAAAATAAAATTAATAAAAAGCCATCCGGGCTTGTTTATAAAACAAACCCGGATGGCTTAATTATTTCATGTGATTTTGTGATTCTTTTATTCAAATGCAATTTTCAAAAAAGTCTGCAGCCTTATTTATTTGTTAATAAAATGAAGTTTGAAGTTTATTTATGATCTGTTTTGATCAGTTAAAACTTGTTAATTTTACCCTTTAATTAATTAAAAAGGTTGGAAAATTAATAATTAACTACAGAAATAAAATTAATTGTTCAGGTTGATCGTTATATAAAATTCTATAATTGAAGAAATTAAAAAACATATTTCTCCGTTTTTCAGTAATCCTGCTTGTTATTTTACTTTTATCTTTATGTACCGGGCTAATTGTTATTTTTAAATACGGAGATGACCTTAAGGATTACGTCTTAAAAAATCTAAATAAAGAACTTGCAATAAGAGTAGAAATCGGGGAAGCCGATATTTCGTTTATTAAGACTTTCCCTTTTGTAAGTATTATTATGAGGGATGTTGTTGCATATTCAAACAAAGAACTTAATCGTATTGAATTCACAGAGATCAATAGTGATACTCTTTTCCGGGCAGAGGATATTTATGTACAATTTAACATTATTGACATTATCCATAAAAAATATATAATTAAACGTGTCCTGGCAATTAATGGGAAACTAAACATTCTTACTGACAATAAAGGTCTTACAAATTATACCTTATTTAGAAAGACAGGTGATCGTAAAGATACCGGACAAATACTTGAATTAGAATCATTTAAATTAAAGAATTTCAATTTCTTAATGATCAACAATTACAAAAATATTGAGATTTCCGGTATAATAAAAGAAATACTTTTTAAAGGTAAATTCGGAAGAAAAGGATTAACTTTTCTGACAGGAGGAACATTATTTCTTGAAAAATTTACACATGATGATATTTTATTTGCAAAAAACATGAATATGTCAGCAAAGGTTCATTTTTTTGCAAACGACTCTATCTATACCATTGAGAAAGGTATCCTGGGCATTAATGATCTTCGGTTTGAGACATCAGGAGTGATAACGTCAGGAGACATTGTAATTTCGGATATTTTCGCGGAAGGAAAGGATTTGAATCTTAAATCTGTAATTTCAATTTTACCGGATTATCTTACAAAGTGGAAAGATGAATATATAGTTGATGGCAAAGGAGATATCACTTTGACTTTACAGGGAGTATTTTCCAGCACTGAAAATCCTTTGATCAATTCGAATTTTACTTTAAACCAGGGATCGATAAGTTCATTTAAATGGGGAATATTTCCTTGTAATATAAGTTTCTCAGGAAGTTATACCAATGGTTTTAATAAAAATGCAGGAACCAGTATTTTTAATTTTAATGACCTATCTTTTACAATTAACGAATCACTTTTTAAAGGCAGTCTGAAGGTTGAAAATTTAATTTCTCCCCAAATAACTTCATATATTAAAGCGATACTTAAAGCAAATGATATTAATACAATTATAAATAAAACCATATTTATGCCAGATTATGGGATAATAGAGCCTGAAATAAAGATAAATACAAAATTGAATTCATTCAGGGAATTTGATGTTTATGATATATTTATTAAAAATGCGTCGGGTGAAATCATATTAAAAGACCTGGCATTTCAAGTGAACAAAGAATTTCCTGAAATACAGCAACTTAATGGGATATTACTATTTATAAATGATTCATGGAAATCTGATATACAATTTATTTCCGGGAAAAGTGATTTTTTATTTAAAGGTCAGGTGGATCATGTTATAAAAAGATTTACAAGAAAAACCGGTTCACTTTGGATTCAGGGAGAAATATTTTCCAGGTATTCAGATCTTTCCTGTTTCATAAATAAACAAAATAGCCCGGAGACAGATGATCAATTTTCTTTACCTTCCAATTTATATTTCAAATTAAAATTTCATGTTGATACTCTTGATCTGAACAAATTCAGGGCTACTTCAATATCAACAGATATGATTTATAAACCGGGTTTTCTTTCATTCTCCTCATTACATTTGGTAACAATGAAAGGAATTCTTGAAGGGTACGGTGGATTGATCCAGGATACGGGAGGTAACTTACTTTTAAAAACACACAGTCAACTTGAAAAGATTGATATTAAAGAAATGTTTGAAGTATTTAATAATTTCAGGCAAAATTTCATTATAAGTGAGAATTTGGGGGGCCTCATATCAGGAGCTGTTGATTTTTCTGCTAATCTTAATTCTGAGCTTGAACCAGAAATGAAAAGTGTTTATGCTGAATCAAAGGTTATTATTGAAAATGGAGAATTAAAAGATTTTGCTGCATTACAAAGTCTTTCAAAATTTGTTGAATTATCAGAACTTGAACACGTAAAATTTGAGACACTTAGGAATACCATTCTTATTAAAGAACAAAAGGTATTTGTGCCGGAGATGGCTATTAATTCTTCTGCATTTAATATTATTGCATCGGGCACTCATGGCTTTGATAATAACTTTGATTATAAAATTAAAATCAATTTATCCGAAATTCTGGCAAAAAAAGCTCGTTCGAAGAAAGAGAATGATGAATTTGCCGTTCTTGAAAAAGAGGGAGAAAGAATTAATTTATTCCTGTCCATTTACGGAACTCCAGATAATTTCAAAATAAAATATGATAGAAAAGAGGCAGTACAACAATTCAAAGAAGATATTCAAACTGAGAAAAAAGAATTAAAAACTATTTTATATGAAGAATTTGGATTATTTAAAAAACAATTTTCTGATACGGTGAAAAAAGAAGAAGTTAAGGAGTCTTCGCCTCAATTTATTTTTGATTGGGATAATGATGAAAAAGTACATGAAACAACAAATGATCGTAAAAGGGAGAAATTATCTCAAAAGAAAAAGGAAGAATTCAAAATAAAATGGGATTAGATTGTTATTATTGTATAAAAAAAGAATGTTGTGTTATTCAGAGTTTTTGATATTTATGAGAAAAAGCAATACTGGAAATTAATTTTATTTCTGGCAGCTATTCTTATCGGTGCCGGATCACTATTATATACCAATCGCCTGGTAAATGAGCTGTCTCAGCAGGAAAGAAAAAAAGTTGAATTATGGGCAGAAGCTACAAGAGTATTGATTAATGCTGAACCTCAAACAGTAGATCTTAGTTTTCCCTTATCGGTAATTCAGAATAATAACACCGTACCTGTCATACTTACAGATAGTTCCGGGAATGTTGTAACATATAAGAACATTGATTCACTCCGAATAAAAAAACCACATTATCTTGAGAAGCAATTAAGTGTAATGAAGGAAACTAACGACAGTATTCTTATTGACCTCATTGACGGTGACAGAAATGTATTATTTTACGGAAATTCGATTCTTTTAAACAGGCTAAAATATTTTCCATACGTTCAGCTGGCTGTAATTATACTATTCATTTCTGTTTCCTACCTTGCTTTCAGTAGTTCCAGAAAAGCAGAGCAAAACAAGGTATGGATCGGTTTGTCGAAAGAAACAGCGCATCAGCTAGGTACTCCGACATCCTCTTTGAATGCATGGATCGAGATTCTCAGAGAGCGAAATGAAGTATCAGATATTGTGGAAGAACTTGATAAAGACGCAAAAAGACTTATAAAAATTACCGAACGTTTTTCGAAGATCGGTTCCAGGCCTGTACTTCAAAAAGCGGATTTATTTAAAATTCTGAATGAGAGTATAAAATACCTTAAATCCAGAAGTTCCGGAAATATTACCTACTCTCTTGAAATACCAGAAACTGAAATTACTGTTTCACTGAATGATTCTTTATTTGAATGGGTAATTGAAAATCTTTGCAAAAATGCCATTGATGCTATGGAAGGAACTGGTAATCTAAAGATTAATGTTCAAAACAATCCAAGGAATGTTTTTATAGATATCTCAGATTCCGGGAAAGGAATTCCTAAATCAAAGTTTAAGACTATATTCAAACCTGGTTATACAACAAAGCAACGAGGTTGGGGACTTGGGCTTTCTCTGTCAAAAAGAATAATAGAAGAATATCATGGTGGGAAAATTTACATTCTAAAATCAGAACTGAACAAAGGAACAACAGTAAGAATAATATTAAAAAAACAATCTTCGTAATCTGTTGTTAAAAATTTACATCTAAAATCTTTCCCAAACAGTAAATTATTACTTTTGCTCTCTGATTTAAAATTATTATAATACCTTCTCATAAAAGACCTAAGAAAGGAATGAAAGATTCGGTTAAATCAAGTATTAATAGCAAAATCAGTATTTTAACAATTGTGCTTTTATTTTTTTATTCATTATTTTCTGCCTGCAACAGCAAAAAAAGTAATCAACCTGCTAAAAAGAGTCAACAAACAGAGAAAGTTTCTGTTGAAGTAATCATTGTTAAACCCAGGCTTTTGGTAAATGAGACCTTTACAACCGGTACTTTAATAGCGAACGAGAGGGTTGAGTTAAGGAATGAAATTCCGGGCAGAGTAACCGGGATATTTTTTGAAGAGGGAACCGAAGTTACAAAAGGAGAGCTATTGCTTAAAATCAATGATAGTGATTTAAAAGCGCAGTTAAGTAAAAATGAAGCTCAGGAAAAGCTTGCAGAGCAGGAAGAATTCAGGAAAAGAACCTTACTTGAATTAAAAGCTATTAGCCAGGAAGAATATGATGTTGCCCATAATAATCTTAAAACTTTGCAGGCTGAAAGAGATCTGATTCTTGCACAAATTGCCAAGACTGAAATATATTCACCATTTAGCGGAAGAATAGGTTTACGGTATATAAGCCCTGGTAGTTATCTTACCTCCAATTCATTAATTGCCACTCTTCTTCAAACAGATCCCATAAAGATAGAATTTTCTGTACCTGAAAAATACAGCAGGATAATACGTCCGGGAATGACAATAGAATATAATATAGAAAATTTTACACAAACGTTTCAGGGAAACATATATGCAGTTGAATCAGAAGTTAATCCCCAGACAAGAACTATTACAGCCAGGGCATTATCCCCTAATCCTTCCTCACTCCTATTACCTGGTAAATTTGCCAGGATTAATATTGTACTGGAACGTATTTCCGATGCGTTAGTGATCCCTTCAGAAGCTCTAAGTACAGAATTATCAGGTAGTTTTGTATATATATGTAAGAATAACATGGCTCATTATGTTGATGTTACACCCGGAATACGAACTTCTACTGAAATTCAGATTACAGAAGGGTTACATGAAGGTGATAGTTTGATTATTACTGGTCTTCTACAAATCAATGAAGGAACACCAGTAAATCCAAAGCTGTATGAAAAATTAAATATCAGCGCTATTGAATAAAGGAGGAAAAAGGATGAACTTCTCTGAAATCTTTATTAAGCGACCTGTATTAGCGACTGTACTTTCAATTGCAATAATATTATTCGGAATTATCGGGTATACATTTTTAGGGGTAAGAGAATTTCCAAGTGTTGATCCTCCAGTTGTAACAGTCAGCACTTCATATCCGGGAGCAAATTCCGATGTAATTGAAAACCAGATTACAGAACCACTTGAAGAGAGTATAAATGGTATAGCAGGAATTCGAACCTTGAGTTCAACCTCTCGTGATGGAGCAAGCACAATAACAGTAGAATTTGAAGTGGGAACTGATATGGAAGCAGCTGCCAATGATGTACGTGACAGGGTTTCCCGGGCAACTCGTAAATTACCTCCTGATGTAGATCCGCCAAGTGTAATAAAATCAGACGCTGATGCAGGATGGGTATATAATTTTACCATTCAGAGTACCAAAAGGAATCTTTTAGATCTTTCCGAATATGCGAATAATTATTTTAAAGAAACATTACAGACTATTCCGGGAATAAGTGAAATCCGTGTACTGGGTGAAAGGAAATATTCCATTAAATTATTTATTGATCCATTAAAATTAGCAGGATATGGTCTTACTCCGCTTGATGTGCGTGATGCTCTTAACAGGGAAAATGTTGAACTTCCCACCGGAAGGATAGAAGGTTACAATACTGAACTTTCAGTACGTACTTATGGAAGAATGAATACTACTGAAGAGTTTGACAACATGATTATTCGTGAATCCAATGGAATATTGGTACGTTTCAGAGATGTAGGCCGTGCTGTGTTGGCCTCTCATAATGAAAGAACTATAATGCGTGGCAATGAACTTACCCCAATGATAGGTCTCGCAGTTAGTCCTCAACCAGGAGCGAATCATATTGCTATTGTGGATGAGGTTCACAGAAGGTTAGAAATCCTGAAAAAAGATTTACCAAAAGATATAGAAATATTAACTATTGTAGATACAACCCTATCCATCAGGGAGGCTATCAAAGAAGTAAGAAATACTATCTTAATAGCATTTTCATTGGTTGTGATGATAATTTTCGTTTTTCTCCGTGAATGGAGGACCACTCTTATACCTGTTTTTGCGATTCCTATTTCATTGATCGGCGCATTTTTTATCGCTTATCTTGCCGGATTTACCATTAACGTATTAACGCTATTAAGTATAGTTCTTGCAGCAGGCCTTGTTGTTGATGATGCAATTGTTGTGCTTGAGAATATTTATAATAAAATCGAAAAGGGTATGCCTGCCATGGAAGCCGGGGTAAAAGGAATGAAAGAGATATTTTTTGCAGTTGTTTCCACAACAATTACCCTTGTCGTAGTTTTTCTGCCTATTATTTTTTTACAGGGATTAACAGGAATGTTATTCAGGGAATTTGGTATTGTACTGGCAGGAGCTATAATTATTTCCACATTTGTTTCACTTACCCTTACCCCGATGCTAAGTACGCATTGGTTACGAAGAAAAAGAAAACACAGCAATTTTTATATTCGGACAGAGAAATATTTTATTTGGTTAATAGGATATTATAATAAATCTCTGAATAATTTTCTGCAACATCGGTGGTTGGCTCTGGTAATTATTATCATTGCTGTTTCGGCAACAGGTATCATCTGGCCATTAATACCAGGAGAACTGGCCCCTTTACAGGATAAAGGCAGGTTACAGCTTTCTGTCACTGCACCTGAGGGAGTTTCTTTTGAAAAGATGGATAAATATATGTTAGACATATCAGAAATTATAGATTCTCTACCCGAAAAAGATGCATTTATTGCAATAACATCTCCGGGTTTTGGCTCATCCCCGTCAATCAATTCAGGGTATGCAAGAGTGGGATTGATCAATCCTGATAAAAGAAAAAGGTCTCAGCAGGAAATTGCTGATTACCTTACGGGTATTTTCAGGAAAAAAACTTTTGCACGTACTATTGTTACTCAGGAACAAACTATAGGTGGTTACAGGAGAAGCGGACTTCCGGTAGAGTATGTAATTCAGGCAGGAGACATTGATAAAATCAGGATTATTTTACCTGTTTTTCTTGAAAGGGCTCAAAAAGATCCTGCATTTCAGATAGTAGATGCCAACCTGAAGTTCAACAAACCGGAAATGACTATTTCAATTGAAAGAGACAGAGCCAGAACCCTTGGAGTAACGGTAAGGGATATCGCAGAAACTCTCCAATTATATTTTAGCGGACAGCGTATAGGATATTTTATTAAAAAAGGTAAGCAATATGAAATAATTGCCCAGGCTGATCGTCAGTTTCGGGATAAACCTCTCGATTTAAGCACAGTATATGTCCGCAACAAACAGGGAGCCCTGATTCAGCTTGATAACCTGGTGAACGTGACATACAGAAGCAGTATTCCCCAGATATACAGATATAACAGATATACTTCTGTTACCATTAATGCTGCACCAGCCAAGGGTTATACTTTAGGCCAGGGTATTGCCGCTATGAACAGGATTGCAAAGGAGGTGCTTGATGAGAGTTATACAACCAGTCTTTCCGGGGTTTCAAAAGATTACCAGGAAAGCAGTAATACCCTAATGTTTGCGTTTCTCCTTGCTCTGGTACTTATTTATCTTGTTTTATCGGCTCAATTTGAAAGCTACAGGGATCCGCTGATAATAATGTTTACTGTACCACTAGCTTTAGCAGGAGGATTATTTTCTTTATTGATTTTGAATCAAACACTAAATATATTCAGTCAGATAGGAATGATAATGTTAATTGGAATTGTTACAAAAAACGGTATTCTTATTGTTGAATTTGCCAACCAAAAAAAGAATGCCGGGATACCAGTATTTCAAAGTGCCCTTGATGCTGCCACCCAACGTTTCCGTCCTATTCTTATGACAAGTCTGGCAACAATTCTGGGAGTTCTTCCTATTGCTCTTGCTCTCGGAGCAGGTGCAAAAAGCAGGATTTCCATGGGTATTGTAATAATTGGCGGACTTCTTTTTTCACTTATACTTACCCTTTATGTTATCCCGGCTTTATACACTTACCTGACAACCAGCAAAAGAGATATTCCTCTGCATGAAGAAGGGAAAAAATAAAAAATCAAATATGCCATGATTAATATTAAACAATTGCTTATAACTAATTGTCTGATAACATTAATATTTACTTTTTCATTCTCACAGGATACTTTAAGCCTTATCAAAGCTATTGACATTGCACTGGAAAATAATTACGGAATTGTAATTGCACGCAAGCAATTAGACATTTCGGAAATAAATAATCACCCGGGGGCTGCAGGCATGCTACCAAAAGTAGGTATTACAGGTACCAGAAATTACCAGGTCAACGACACTCACCAGGAATATTATGACGGAAGAATAAGGGATAGCGACAAAGCCAAATCGAGTAGTTTTAACACAGGGATACAGCTAAACTGGACTATATTTGACGGATTTAATATGTTCATTCAAAAAGATAAGCTTGAAGAACTTCAATATCTCGGAGAATCTCAACTTCGTGCTACTATTGAAAGTACACTGGCAGAAGTTATTATTGCATATTTTGATATTGTTATTCAAAAAAAGATGGTAAATGTTTACCATGAATCCGTTAATATTTCCGCTGAACGAAAAAAATTTGCAGCTGCGCGTCTTAAAGTTGGTAGCGGTTCTGAATTGTCTTTTCTTCAGGCTTCAGTAGATCTGAATGCTGATAGTGCAACATGGATAGGGCAATTAATGGCTCTTGATAATTCAAAGGCAAATCTCAACAGGCTCTTATGCAGAGATATTTCAATAACATTTGTAACAGAAAATGATATACCACTCAGAACAGATCTCATTTATGAAACCTTATTACATAAAGTACTGGAAGTTAATCCTGAATTGACCACAGCACGGATAAATCTGAATTTAGCCTCATTAAATATTAAAGAAACCAGATCGGAGATCTATCCAAGGATAAATTTCAGTTCCGGATATAGTTTCAATAGTTCTCTGTCCGAGGTAGGATTGCTACATTCCAACAGAAACCTGGGATATATAGCAGGATTAAGCTTAACATACAATATCTTTGACGGCTTAAACACAAGAAAAAAAATACAAACAGCAAAAATCAGAGAAGAATCTGCCCGATTAGAAACACAACAAACAGAAATTGATCTTCAAACAAGATTAAAACGTATTTTCAATGATTACGAAACAAATCTTCGTCTCATACAACTTGAAACTGAAAATTTATCACTGGCAAAAAGAAATTATTCCATAGCAGAAGAAAAATTCCGTCTTGGAGCGATCACTGATATAGAACTCCGGGAAACACAGAATAAGATGATGGATGCAGAGTCGAGATTTTTACTATCTCAATATCGTTGTAAAGTAGCAGAGACAGAATTGTTACTTTTAAGTGGTGAAATTTAATGATCCGGTATTTGTTAGCGGTTCTTTTTCTTGGTTAAATTTGTAATAAAAAATGATTATTGAATCTGGACGAAAGGAATCAGGATATAAATAGCAATAATCTTGTCTGGCATTTTTAGTAAGGTTCAAAGGCATATATTATTTTTTATCCAGATTAATTATTAATGCAATAGTTCATTAAATTAAAAAAAAACGCAAAGACGCAAAGGTGCAAATTATTGATTATTAATTACATACGCAAGAAAGAATAAATTATTAAAATATTAGTTATCAGTGTGTTATAAAAATATAACGAACTATTGTTAATTGAAACATATTTTTAAAAAGCTTGATTTATTGTTATTCATTTCACAATAAACAGTTATATTTGCCCCTGATTTATTGTTATTAAAATAACAATGTTATAATATTTACGTTAACTTATTAATAATCACTTAAAATCAATACAATGTCGGAAAAAAATGATCTTGTGAAAAAGCTAGCAGACAAGCATGGAAGGAAAAGAGCGAGTCTTATTCCCATTCTGCAGGACTTAGTAGAAGAAAACAGGTATCTTTCAGATGCATCTATGATACGGATTGCTGAAGAATTAGATATTTCGGCAGCAGATGTATTTGGAACTGCATCTTTTTATACATTTCTGGATACTGAAGTCCGGGGAAAATATGTAATCAGGGTATGTAAAACTATCAGTTGTGCAATGAAAGGTAAAATTGATGTTCTTCATGCCATTGAGGACACTTTAAAAATTAAGGTTGGAGAAACAACTACTGACCGGAAGTTCAGTTTACTCGAAACTAACTGTATAGGATGGTGTCATAAGGCACCTGCAATGCTTATAAATGATACTCCGTATACTGAATTGACTCCGGAAAAAGTAACCGAGATATTGCAGGAGTATATGAAGAAATAAAAATAATTTAGAAAAACTGAAAAACATATCATATGAAAAGTGGTGCATTAAAGAGAGTTGATCTCATTTTTGAGAAATGCAATGTAAAAAGCATTCTTGAAAAATCTTTACAAAAGAAACCTGAAGATATTATCCAGGCAGTACTGGATTCAGGTCTCAGAGGCAGGGGTGGCGCAGGATTTCCAACCGGTTTAAAGTGGAGATTCACCGCTGCTGAAAAAAATCCGGAAAAGTACATTGTATGTAATGCAGATGAAGGAGAACCTGGTACTTTTAAAGACAGACAGATTCTGGATGAAGTACCCCGCAAAGTATTTGGGGGGATGGCTCTTGCCGGGTATGCTATCGGCGCAAAGGAAGGATATATTTATCTCAGGGGAGAATATAAGTTTTTAGTTCCAAAACTTGAAGAAGAACTAGAAATATTCCATTCTATATTGAAAGAACTGAAGCATAAATTTAAGATTCATTTACGCTTAGGAAGCGGTGCTTATATCTGCGGAGAAGAAAGTGCTTTATTTGAGTCTATAGAAGGTCGCAGGGGTGAACCCAGAAACAAACCCCCCTATCCTACTGTTGCAGGTTTATTTGGAAAACCGACCACAATTAATAATGTTGAAACATTGGTTTATACTGTTATGATTTGTGAACACGGTGCAGAGCATTTCAAGGCACTTGGAACAACTGATTCACGTGGATCAAAAGTTTTTAGTATATCAGGCGATACTCCCAAACCAGGAATTTATGAGCTGGAATTAGGGATGACAGTAGAACGTTTTGTAGAAGAGTTCGGTGATGGAGATACCAAAGCTGTTCAGGTTGGTGGAGCTTCCGGATTTTGTGTCCCCAGGAAAAAATTCAGGGAAACAATAATAGGTTTTGAAGGAGTTCCCACTGGTGGTTCAATGAAATTGTTCAATAGTTCACGTTCTATGTATAATGTGCTTCATAATTACCTCGATTTTTTTGCGGAAGAATCATGTGGTCAATGCACACCTTGCAGAGTTGGTTGCCAACAGTTACTTTTAGGTGTTGAAGCTGTAAAACGTGGCGATAAGCACTCTAAATATTTAGATGAATTGATTAAACTGGCAGGGACAATGAAAGTCGCATCAAAGTGCGGACTTGGTCAATCAGTAGGAAATGCCTTTAAGTCAATTGTCGAAAACTTCAGAGAAGAAATTATTTATTAATCCATTAAGTAGAAAAATCATGGTAAATTTAAAGATAAACGGTCTTCCTGTTTCAGTTAAACCTGGAACATCTATTCTTGAAGCAGCAAAAAAGCTGAATTTCAGGATTCCAACTCTTTGTAATCACGATGATCTTTGTGTTAAAGGTAATTGTCGTGTTTGTGTTGTCGAACAGGAAGGAGCAAAAGGATTAGTCGCTGCCTGTGCTGTACCAGTAAATGAAAATATGTCAATTTACACTAATACATTAACTGTCAGAACAGCCAGAAAACATATAATTGAACTTTTACTTTCAGAACATAACGCTGACTGTACTAAGTGTTATAAAAACGGAAACTGTGAATTACAAAGCCTGGCTAATGAATATAGTGTCGGGGATCATATATTCATTGATTTACTGCAATATAAAAATTTTACAATAGATAATTACTCTCCTTCTATTATAAAAGATGATAGTAAGTGTATCCGTTGTCAGCGTTGTGTCAGGACCTGTTCTGAATTGCAGGCTGTCAATGCCCTAACAGTTGCAAACAAAGGGAAGGACATGAAAATAAGCAGTTTTCTTGAAAGACCTTTGATTGAAGTTGTTTGCACTAATTGTGGTCAATGTGTTAATCGTTGTCCTACCGGAGCTTTAGTAGAAAAGAACTATATTGATGAGGTGTGGAATGCTATCCTTGATCCTGCAAAACATGTTGTTGTTCAAACAGCTCCTGCAGTAAGAGTAGGTTTGGGTGAGGCTCTTGGATTAAATGCAGGAGAACGTGTAACAGGGAAAATGGTGGCTGCATTAAAGAGGATTGGTTTCAACAGTGTACTGGACACTGATTTTACGGCAGACCTTACAATTATTGAAGAAGGAACAGAATTACTTACAAGGTTGAAAAAAGCAATAGTTGACAAAGACACTAGTATTGCTCTTCCAATGACTACTTCATGTTCCCCTGGCTGGATTAAATTTATAGAACATACATTTCCGGAGTTCCTTCCGAATGTATCAACCTGTAAATCTCCGCAACAAATGTTTGGAGCACTATCGAAGACATATTATGCTCAAAAACGTAATTTAAGTCCGAAAGATATTGTAAGTGTTTCCATAATGCCTTGTACCGCTAAAAAATACGAAGCTGACAGACCTGAGATGCGTTCCAGTGGCTATAAAGATGTTGATTTTGTTCTTACAACCCGTGAGCTGGCAAAAATGATAAAACAGGCTGGTGTAAATTTTGCAGAGCTTGAACCAGTAAAATATGACAGTATAATGGGAGAATCAACCGGGGCAGCAGTAATATTCGGAGCTACAGGAGGAGTTATGGAAGCTGCTCTAAGAACCGTTTATGAAATTGTTACCGGACGTGAAGTTCCTTTTAAAAACCTGAATATTTCTCCTGTAAGAGGTATGGAGGGAGTAAAATCTGCAAAAGTAAAAATTGAAGGCTGTAAACCGGAATGGAATTTTCTTGAAGGCGTTGAAGTTAGTTGTGCAGTAGCCCACGGATTGGTAAATGCAAAAGAAGTAATGCAATCTGTAAAAGACGGTACACAACATTTTCACTTTATTGAAGTAATGGCATGTCCGGGGGGATGTCTCGGAGGTGGTGGTCAACCTATTCCTACAAACCTTGCAATTCGTCAAAAACGCACTGAAGCAATTTATGATGAGGATATGCATATGGCTATACGAAAATCACATGAAAACCCGGAAATTAAAATGGTTTACAAGGAATTTCTGGGAGAACCGAATGGTCATAAAGCGCATGAACTATTACATACTCATTATACTGAGCGGATAAGACATTAATGTATGATTAATAAATTTTATCTGATTGTATAAAGTTTGAAGTTTAGAAAAAGCAGATAGCAATTTTTTATTTTATTGCTATCTGTTTTTTTTTGGTGGACTAAAAGAAGAATATCTAATTCATTTTGTCTTAATAAATACACTTCTTACAAAGCTCAACCATATTCTTGTTACCTGCCAACTAATTATTAACTTTGATCCATGATAAAATCCAGACATGATATTGAATTAACAGCCCCGGCAGGTTCTTTTGAATCACTTTTGGCTGCTGTTCAGGCAGGTGCTGATTCAATATATTTTGGCATTGAACAATTGAATATGCGTGCACGATCTGCTGCCAATTTTAAAAAGCAGGATATCAAAAAAATCGTTACTATATCGCGGGATCATGGTCTTAAAAATTATCTTACACTCAATACAGTTATTTATAATCATGAAATACCACTGATTCATGAAATTATTAATCTCGCCGGAGAACATGGTGTGGATGCAATAATTGCCTCGGATCAGGCAGTGATTGAATATGCATTGAAGTATGGTATTGAGGTGCATATCTCAACACAGTTAAATATTAGTAATATTGATACTTTTCGTTTTTATTCACCTTTTGCTGATGTAATTGTTCTTGCAAGAGAACTTAATTTGGATCAGATTAGAGAAATTGCAGAAACAATAGACCAGGAAGATTTAAAAGGTCCATCCGGAAAACGTATTAGGATAGAGATGTTTATACATGGAGCACTTTGTATGGCCATTTCCGGAAAATGTTATCTCAGCCTTCATGAACATAACCATTCTGCTAACCGTGGGGATTGTTTCCAGGTGTGCAGACGATCATATATTGTCCAAGATAAAGAAAGGGGGAGTGAGTTAGAAATTGATAATGAATTTATTATGTCTCCCAAAGACCTTTGCACAATACATTTTCTTGACAGGATCATTGATGCCGGGGCAAGGGTATTAAAAATTGAAGGACGTGCAAGATCAGCAGAATATGTAAAAACTGTTGTGTCATGTTATGATGAAGCTATTTATTCTATAGTTGAGGGTAATTATAATGAAGAAAAGATAAAAGCCTGGAAAAACAGGCTTTCTGCTGTTTTTAACCGTGGATTCTGGGACGGATATTATTTAGGTCAGCGCCTGGGTGAGTGGAGTGATGTATACGGCTCTAAAGCGACTAAAATTAAATCCTATATAGGAAAGGGAATTAATTATTACGATAAAATAAAAGTGGCTGAATTTTTACTTGAAAGCGGAGAATTGCATAAAGGGGATGAAGTGATTATTATTGGACCTACAACAGGTGTATTAGAAACGAAAATTACAGAACTTCATACAGATAAAGGTTCAGTTCAATTTGCAGTTAAAGGAGAAAAATGTAGCTTTCCGGTAGATGATTTTATACGCAGGTCTGACAGGTTATATAAACTGATTAACAAAGAATAGTGAAGTATTGTAGATTGAATGTAAAATGCTAATAATTCACTGATTACTACATATAAAGATTGATGCGATAACATAATAATGGATTAAAAATGTTTATTTCATTATCTTCAAATAAAGTAATCACCTTTCGATAGTAATTACTATGTTTGAAAACCGCCCCTTATATAAGATATTTTCTGATATTCCCAACTCCTATGATTCTCTGAACAGATTGTTGACATTAGGTTTTGATCAGATGTGGAGAAAAAAAGCTGCTAAAATATGCCTTTACAATACTCCTGAGAGAGTTCTTGATCTTTGTTGCGGCACAGGTGATCTTGCATTTAAGTTAAAAAAATATGCTTCTTCAGACACTAAATTATCAGGACTGGATTATAGCGAATCCATGCTGAATAACGCAAAGAAAAAAGCCAGTATTAAAAACATAACCAATATAGAATTTTTTCACGCTGATGTTTCTGATATGCCCTTTCCAAATGAGTTTTTTGATACTATTGGAATATCCTTTGCTTTTCGCAATCTGACATATCGGAATCCTCACCGGGGTCAATTCCTGGAAGAAATATTCAGAGTATTGAAATCAAACGGACAATTTGTGATCATAGAAACCAGTCAACCTGAAAATAAGTTTTTTCGCAAACTTTTTCATATATACTTAAAAATTATTGCTGCACCTATTGGTGGCATATTATCAGGAAATTACGCAGCATATAAGTATCTTGCTCATTCAGCAAGTGAATATTACAACAATGAAGAATTGAAAGATCTGTTATTAACAGCGGGTTTTTATGAAGTTAAATCAATATCATTATTAGGTGGGATATCGGGTCTGCATATAGTAAGAAAATATATTTAGTGAAAAAATAATCTGTTTGGCAGATAAAAGTTAAATTTTTTCAAATTATTTATAATTTTTTCCGTACATTTCCCGTGCAGATTTGATCAACTATTCAGGTTTGATTATTTACTATTTTACACTAAAGGGATATTAAATGATATAGTGAAATAATTACATCTGAATATATGAATGTAAATCATTTAAATAGCCCGGATTTTACAGGGAAAAAGATTCTTATTGCAGAAGATGATGAGGTTAATTTTTTGCTCATAGAAATAATTCTTAAGAGTACGGGTGCTACAGTATACCATGCCTGGAACGGAATTCAGGTTCTTGATTTTATAAAAATCCATAAAGATATCTCAATAGTTTTAATGGACATTAAGATGCCTGTTATGAATGGTTTTGATGCAACAAAAGAAGTAAAAAAGTTAATACCTGAGATGATAATTATAGCGCAAACAGCTTATGTACTGGGAGATGACAAATACAAATGTTTTGAAGCAGGATGTACTGATTACATTTCAAAACCAATCAATAAGGAAAAATTATTTAATGTTCTTAAGAAATACTTATCTAATTAAACCATTAGGATCTTTAATCTGTTAAATTAAATAAGAATATTTAAAAGCCTGTTTAATAATGTTTTTATTGATTTATCAATATTTTGATAATTAGTTATTTTATTGGAACTATAAATAAACATTAAATGTATTTTCAGATTTTTATTAGATAGAGAATTAATAATATCTGATTTATTGAGTCTATAGCATTCTCTCATTCGCCGTTTAATCAGATTTCTGTCAACAGCATTTTTAAAATTGTGTTTCGAAACTGAAAATCCAGCCAGGACCGGATTTTCGGAGTTTTCAGGTATTATCCGGTAGTTTATTCTAACGGGGTCATAAAACAAGGACTTCCCGGAAACAAATAATTCCGTGATATCTTTATTTTTTTTTAATTTTTGATTTTTAGGAAAAACAAAACGCATGGTATTTGATTGCGGTATATATTAAAAGGCAATCAGGGAATAAGATAACACTTATAATAACTATTTTTTACAATTTTTATTAAACTCTTTAATAAAAAGTTCCAGTGCCATTGGCATTGAAGGAACATCTGGAAGCGGAGCTGTAATATCCAGTCTTAAACCTGCTTCTTTAGCGGCTTTAGCAGTTTGATCTCCAAAGGTTGCAATTTTGATATCATTTTGCTTGAAACCAGGAAAATTTTTCATTAGAGATATAATACCCGATGGACTGAAAAAAACCAGAATATCGTAATTTATTTCAGAAAGGTCTGAAAGATCGCTGGAGACAGTATTATAAAAAACTGCCATATTAAATTTGATCTTATGTTTTTTAAGTAATTCAGGGATTTCATCTTTATGTGTATCTGATACGGGAACAAGAAAACGTTCATCTTTATGTTTCAGAATAGGTTCGATTATATCACAAAGAAATCCACTGGGGCTATAAAAAATTTTTCTTTTTCTGTAAATAATATACTTCTGTAAATAAAAGGCAATAGATTCTGATTTACAGAAATACTTCATAGTATCGGGAATATTAATTCTAAGTTCATTAGCGATCCTGAAAAAATGATCGATAGCAGTTTTACTTGTAAAAATCACTGCTGAGTGGGAAGAGATGTCAATTTTTGATTTTCTGAATTCTTTACCTGATACTCCTTCTACCTGAATAAAAGGACGAAAGTCGATTTTCAGATTATTTTTTTCAGCTAAATCAAAATAAGGGGATTTGTCGTTTTCAGGTTTTGGTTGTGAGACCAAAATTCTCTTGATTCTTGTCATACACTTTAAGTATAAATGGTTCAAGAACCCTTCTCCAGGGATAATAAAAACTTGATAATAACCATAAAAGGTATTAATTCAAGGACACAAAGGTATAAAATTAGATAGAAAATAAAAACTACATTTTTTAACAGAAAATTAATAATTCTGAAAAGTTTATAAAAAATAACTCCGGAAATCACAATAAAACTCAGATATACAAATACTTTCTGCAAATTTCCTTCTGTATAGGGAATAAATAAAAGAAATGGAATTAAAAGTAATCCAAGGAGTTTATTGTATAGATAAAAATGAAAAAGGAACTCTGAAATAATTTTTTTCTGATGAAATATTATTGAAAAAGATTTCATTATCAATAGTCTGAAAATGATCAATAACAGAAGAACAATAAATGAAATAAAGAAAATATTTAATTCTGAATAGTTATTGAGTGTATAATTAAAGAAATCAGATAATGCAAAAATATATGATGCAGCTGAAACGAGGTATATAAAATCAAGTGTAAATCCGACGCGTTTTCTTACAATTCCTGTTTCATTAAACAATTTGTGTGCGAATTGTATATTAAATGCAGCAGAAATATATTCAGTCAGAAATTTAGTATAAATGAGTTTAATATATGCCAGTAGTATCAATAATGAAATTAGTGCAAAAAAATACCATTCATTAGTCATTTTACTATTCTTTATTTTTGGTATCTATTAAAATAGTAACCGGTCCATTATTCACCAGTGTAATTTCCATATAATCACCAAAGATTCCATGTTTAGGATATTTACCTGTATAATTTTTCATTTGGATTAAAAAATCTTCATACAAAGGGATAGCAATTTCTGATGGGGCAGCTTTTATATATGAAGGACGATTACCTTTTTTAGTTGATGCATGCAAAGTGAACTGGGAAATTATCATTATTTCACCATTTACGTCCTGTACCGAATAATTCATGACTCCATTTTCATCATTAAAGATTCTTAACCGGATGATTTTTCCACAAAGCCATTGTACATCATCCATATTATCATCGGTTTCAATTCCCAGGAGAATTAATAATCCCATTCCTATAGAATGATTATGTCCACTTTCAGTTTTAACAACAGCTTTATTAACTCTTTGAATAACTGCCCTCATGGGGAAAAAATAAGGGAACAAAGATATTGAAATAGTTGACAGTGTGCAATATAAAACCTGAATTAGTATTAATTATTAAACTGTTTCAGAAAATCGTTTAATAAGTACTTTCTTTATATTTTCAACTTTTACAGGTTTAACAATGTAATCATTCATCCCGGCTTTGAATGCTTCATCTACAGAATTTTTATCATCTGCTGCCGAAAGTGCAATAATGGGAATGGAAGGATCATATTTTCGTATCTCAAATGATGTAGTAATACCATCCATTTCGGGCATAATCAGATCCATAAAAATGATGTCATATTTGTGTTTCTTTGTCATTTTTAAGGCTTCAATACCGTTTACAGCTATATCAATTTCATAGCCAAGATGTTTAAAGACAGTTTGAATAATCCGTTGATTAATAATATTATCATCAGCAACGAGAATTTTTAATTCTGGTCGTATCTGTGAAATTTGAGATTCAACAGATTTCTTTTCAGGTATTTCCTTAAAGTTATTCTGTAATATTTTGAAAATCTCATTTGATTCATAAGGTTGAATGAGGTAGTTGTCTATCCCTAGATTCCTGGTTCTCAGATAATTACCATGTCGGTCGTTTGAACTTATCATTATGATCAGAAAGTGGTCTGTAAGTTTTTTATCTTTCAGTTTTTTTGCGAGAGTAAATCCATCATGTTGGGGTTTATCTTTAATAACAATAATCTGGTAAATATTTCTTTTTGTTTCAATGTGCATAATAACATCTTCTATGTTATTATCTTCAAAAAGCATAAAATTATAATTAATACCAAAGCTATCAAGGGTACTATGAATTCTGTCGTTTTCATCTCTTATTTTACTTAAGATAAGTGCTGAAATTTGCTGATAATGAGTAATTTTTGAAAAATCGAATTTCTTTATCAATTTTTCATTTGAAAACGATTCGATAGTAAAGCTAAATTTTGATCCTGGAAATTCCGGATTTTTTGATAGAGTTCCAGGACTTTCAACCCATATTTCTCCATTCATCATTTCTACCAGCTGTCGGGCTATTGAGGTTCCCAAACCGGTTCCTCCATAAATTCTGGACGTAGAAGAATTAATTTGCTCATAAGTACTAAATATTTTATTAATATTTTCTTTAGAAATCCCTATGCCTGTATCTTCAACTGAAAATAAAAGAATAAGTGCTCCATTATGTTTATCAACGATATCGGCAGTAATTAATACAATACCATTTTCAGTAAATTTTATAGCATTACTCAGGAGATTATTTAACACCTGTCTTAAACGAAATGGATCGCCGATTAGTGATAAAGGAACATCAGGATTTACATTAATCTTTAATTCAATATTTTTCTCCTCAGCAAGAGATTTATATAATTCGATGGAAAGGTTAATTTCATCATTAAGATTAAATGGTATTTCTTCGAGCATCATTTTTCCTGCTTCAATTTTGGAAAAATCGAGTATATCGTTTATAACATTCATTAACAGAGCTGAGGATCTTTTAATAATTTTTACCTGTTCTTTTTGATCTTCGGGAAGCTGACTTTGCAGGAGGTTATCAGTCATTCCTATAATTCCATTCATTGGAGTTCTTATTTCATGACTCATTTTAGCCAGGAAATCAGATTTGGCCATATTTGCTGCTATTTCCTGTTTTCTGGATTTTTCAAACGGAGATACATCGATTAATACAGAAATTGTTAATTCCTCCCCGGCAATAAATGTCTTAATTTCTTTTCTATAAATTACAATTTCATTACCATCTTTTTCATAAATTAAAAAATGATTATAATCAAGTGGAAGATTGATATTATCCCCAAGAATATACTTATTAGAAACCAGGAAATGATCAGAGAAGCTTTTACCTACAATATCGTGTGTGGTTTCCAGGAAAAGCATCTTTTGAGCAGTAAGATTAATATTGGTTATGATGCCATTTTTATCCATTATCAATATTCCTACCGGAAAATGCTCAATGATCATTTTTTGTGACAGAAGGTTTACTGCAAGAGTTTCGTTTTTATCAATTTCTCTGTAAAAGAGCCAGGATCCAATGGCAAACAGAATAGAAAACAGTAACAGATTAATTACAATAAGAAACTGATATTTCCCTGAAAATGGAGAAATATATTTGTCAATATTTATTGAAAAGATCAGGCTTAAGTCGTTGGTTAACACAGATAATGGATAATAAGATGAAATTATTTTTCTTATGCCATTTTCAGGGTCATTTAATTCCTGTATTACAACACCTTCATTTTCATTAATTATTTCGCTGGCGAGAGAATCGAGCAAATTTATTTCGGAATAATCTGATTCGGTGGATAATAATATTTCTGAATTTGAATTTAGGATCCATTGCCATTGTAAACCTTTATAAGAATAAAGTTTAAAAATTGTATTCAGGTATTTATGCAAATTAATTTCAGCAACAACATTTCCAACCAGTTGATTATCTTTATAAAAAGGAAAATAACTAAGATATTTTCCATTTTTTTCTTCTATTGTATCTCTTTCTTTAAGAATATTTTCTCTTTGCCGGGAGAAAGTATCAATAACGAATTCATCATTGTCTTTGATATAAATACCCAGGTAATGTACTGAATTATCAAAAATTCCGATATTACTAAGAAGGTAGCGATATTTGGCATAAAATTTTTGTAGTTCTGTAAGTATTGAATTTGTGGTTTTTGCATCTGAAAAAATAAGGTGAAGATTTTCATTATTTTGGAAAATAATTCTATTAAGGTCATTTTCATAATTAGAAATCGTTTTTTCAATATAATTGCCACAAATCTGTGTTTGATTAAAAAGTAATTCCTTTTGAAACTGTATATGTCTGTTTTTAAAATAGAATAATAAAATAAGGTTTATTATTATTATTATCAGCAAGAATGCAGACGTAATATAAATAACTTTCTTCATTACAATAAATTATTTATTTAAGATTGTCTTGGAATGATATTTATTCTCAGCATTATTAAATAATCATTCGTGAGTTATTTTGTATGTTCAAAAATACAGTAAAAGTTGTATAAGTTAACGATACTTGATATAATTATCTTCCATAATACTAATATAACTTGAATATCTTGAAGGATAAATTTTGCCTTCATCAACAGCTTTTTTCACTGCACATCCAGGTTCATGGATATGCAGACAATTTGAAAACTGACATTCAGAGGATATTTTAAATATCTCAGGGAAAAAGTGATAAATTTCATTTTTTTGCAAATCAATAATTCCAAATCCTCTTATTCCTGGTGTGTCAATTACGTATCCACCATTTTTTAATTCATGCATTTCCGGAAATGAAGTTGAATGTTTCCCCTGGTTGTGATATCCGGAAATTTTTAATGTCTTAATATTTAAGCCGGGATCGATGGCATTCAATATACTTGATTTTCCCACACCTGAATTCCCTGCCAGTACATTTACTTTATCTTTAAATTCATTTTTTAAACTATCAAGATTAACCTTGTTATTTACTGAAATTTGAAAACATTCATACCCTATATTTGAATACATTTTAATTTGTTCGTTAAGAAGTGTCATTAATTCATTATCATAAAGATCAATTTTATTGAAGACTATTTTTGATTGAATTCTATAAGCTTCGGTAGTAACCAAAAGTCGATCTATGAATTCGGGTAAGGTTCTTGGTGCTTTAAGGCTTGCGATTATCCAGGCTGTATCAATATTAGCAGCAAGTAACTGATATTCTTTAGAAAGGTTTGAAGAACGGCGAATGAGATAATTTTTTCTTGGATGAAGATTAGTTATCAGTCCCGTTTCCATATCTGCATTAACCACAAAATCAACAATATCGCCTACTGTTACAGGATTTGTAGCCCGAATACCTTTAGTTCTGAAAAAACCTTTGATGTTACAATTTATCAGACGACCATCGTTGATTTTAACTTTATACCAGCTTCCTGTGGATTTGATAACTATTCCTGTATTCAAGATTACTTAAATTTGAAGTAAAAATAATAAAAAAGAGAAAGACAAAAATTATAGTTTAGAGGTATAAAAACGATTATCTTTGCAAAGATTGATAATACCTCCTTATAGGCAATTACATTATCATAATTGACAATAAAACAGAGATAATTGATTTTATCTGATTTAAATGAGCAATCGCAAATAAAATTGGAAATGAGACGTGTAATATCCTATAATGTAAATGGTTTAAGGTCTGCGATTGAAAAAGGATTTTTTATATGGTTAAAGAATATCCAACCTGACATATTATGTATACAGGAATTAAAACTGCAGGAAAATCAGCTTGATAAGATAATTTTTGAATATCTTGGGTATTATCATTACTGGAATTTTGCAATGAAAAAAGGATATAGCGGAGTTGGGATATTAACTAAAATAAAGCCTGATTTCGTCTCATATGGCATTGGTAAATCTAAATTTGATAACGAGGGCAGAGTTATACGCCTGGATATAGGGGATATAAGTTTTGTAAATTCATATTTCCCTTCAGGGACAACGGGTGATATAAGGCAAATATACAAGATGGAATATCTGGATGCAATAAAAAATTACCTGGAAACAATTAGAAAAAGCCGTCCTAATATTATTATCAGTGGTGATTTTAATATTGCTCATAAGCCTGAAGATATTAACCATCCGGAAAGACATAAAAATTCTTCCGGGTTCCTTCCTGAAGAAAGAGAATGGATGAACAGTATGATTGATTCAGGATATACTGACACATTCAGGGTGTTTGATAAACGGCCGGGGTTTTATTCCTGGTGGAGTTACAGAGCTAAATCAAGGGAAAAGAATTTAGGGTGGAGAATCGATTATCATTTAATAACAAATTCCCTGAAAGATCGTTTAAATGGAGCAGGGATAATGCAAGAAGTTGTACATTCAGATCATTGTCCAGTTTACATTGAAATAACTTAATTTTGAACCGTTTAATCAAATAATATTTAAATGAAAAAGACCAGGAGGATCAGATTATACATTATAGCGGGAATTTTAACAATATTGTTATCATTTGGGTTTGTAAGAATTTACGACAGAGATTTTGAACTTGTCAAGCATCTGGATATTTTTTATACGCTATTAAGGGAGTTGTCATTGTTTTATGTTGATGATATCGAACCTGAGAATTTAATTAATACTGGTATTGTTTCTATGTTAAATTCTTTAGATCCTTATACAGTATTCATTCCTGAATCAGAGATGGATGAATTTAATTTTATGACTACAGGTGAATATGGTGGAATTGGAGCAATAATCAGGCATTCTAATGATTGTGTAATAATTGCTGAGACTTATGAAAACAGTCCTGCAATGAAAGCCGGTTTAAGAGCAGGTGATAAATTGATATCGGTTGATGGAACCGGTACTAAAAATAAACCTCTTAATGAAGTAAGTGAGAATTTAAAAGGAATACCTGGAACAGAGGTTAAAGTTGTGATCCAAACTCCTTCTGACAAAAAGAATCGTACAATAAAAATAATTCGCGAACAAATAAAAATTGACAATGTTACCTATTCTGGTAAAATTGATGATATGACAGGCTATATCAGGTTATCTAATTTTACTACTGGTGCAGGGGAAGAAGTTAAAAAAGCTTTTAATGAATTAAAGAATCAGGGTATTAATCAGGTGATATTGGATCTGCGTAATAATCCTGGAGGTTTATTAATTGAGGCAGTAAAAGTCAGCAATATTTTTATTGAAAAAAGTCAATTAATTGTAAGCACTAAAGGAAAAATTAATCAATGGGATCACAGTTATCATACAACCGAACAGGCACTTGACATAGAAATTCCATTGGTAGTTTTAATTAACAGGGGATCAGCTTCAGCGGCTGAAATTGTTGCAGGTGCTATACAAGATATTGACAGGGGTATTTTATTAGGGCAAAGAACTTTTGGTAAAGGGCTGGTACAAACAACAAGAAAACTTAAGTATAACACTCAATTGAAAGTCACAACAGCCAAATATTATATTCCGAGTGGAAGATGTATTCAGGCACTTGATTTCACTCACAGGAATGACGATGGAAGTGTAGGTTATATTCCCGATTCATTAATCTCTGAATATAAAACTAAAAATGGTCGTAAGGTATATGATGGAGGCGGAATAGTTCCCGATATAACTGACTCTTTATTAACATCTTACAGTCAAATAGCGGCAAATCTCTATATTCAGAATCTTATTTTTGATTTTGCTACAGATTATTATACAAGGCATAATTTATCATTTATTAATCCTGAGGATTTCTACATTAGTGATGAAGAATATGAAAACTTCAAGAATTTTATTACTGAAAGAAATTTCAGTTACATTACTCAAAGTGAAGATGCTCTTAAGAAGCTGATTATTATTGCTAAAAAAGAAAAATATTATGAGCTTGCAGAAAATGAATTCAATAACCTGGCTGCTAAGTTATCACATGTAAATGATAAAGATATGGAATTATTCAGGGATGAAATTTCACAGTTACTAAACGAAGAAATAATCAGCAGGTTTCATTTTCAGAAAGGCAGAATAAGGTATTCAATAAAATATGACAATCAAATACAAAGAGCAATAAATTTACTTAGGGATAAGGCGGAATATAATTCTATACTTCAGGGCAAGAGTCAATTTAACATATTCAAGAAATCGTCGTAGGTAATCAATGTGCGTCCAGCCAATTTTCTCCGCAGGCTATTTCAACTGTAAGAGGGACTTTCAGTTTAACTGAACTTTCCATTTTATTTTTGACTATTTCTTTTATTTCATCTATTTCATTTCGTTTGACTTCAAAAACAAGTTCATCATGAACCTGTAATATCATTTTACTCTGTAAGTTATTATTAATAAATTCATTATAGATATTTATCATTGCTATTTTAATAATATCTGCAGCTGATCCCTGTATTGGTGTATTTATAGCATTTCTTTCTGACATTCCCCTGGTTAAGGTATTTCTGCTATTTATTTCAGGAAGATAGCGTTTTCTTCCCATGATTGTAGTAACATATCCAAGTTTTCTAGTATCCTGAACAGTTTTTTCCATATATTTTTTCACTCCAGGATAGGAACGGAAGTACCCATCAATTAATTCTGTTGCATCAGATCTGCTTATATGAAGGCGTTGAGAAAGTCCAAATGAAGAAATACCATAAATTATTCCAAAATTTGCTGTTTTGGCATTATTTCTCATCTCCCTTGATACCTCATCATGTTTAACGTTATATATCTTAGCTGCGGTTGCTGTATGAATATCTTCATTATTAAGAAAAGCATTTATCATATTCTCATCCTCACTCATATGGGCCATAATACGGAGTTCAATTTGTGAGTAATCTGCCGAAAGTAAAATAAACTCTTTACCTGAAGGCACAAATGCCTTTCTTATTTCCCTACCTCTTTCATTTCTTATTGGAATATTTTGCAGGTTAGGATTATTAGAGCTAAGTCTTCCTGTAGATGTAACTGTTTGGTTAAATGAAGTGTGTATCTTCCCTGATACTTTATCTATAAGATTTGGCAGAACTTCGACATAGGTAGATAAAAGTTTTTTTAATGATCGATAATTTAGTACCTCATTAATAATTTCATGCTTATCTACAAGCTTTAACAATGTTTCTTCGGAAGTAGAAAACTGTTTTGTTTTAGTTAATTTTTTATCTGAAGCAATTTTAAGTTTTATAAATAATATTTCTCCTAATTGTTTAGGTGAGGATATATTAAACTGTGTTCCGGCTAGTTCAAAAATTTTCTTTTCAGAAAGATTAATTTCTTTATTAAGTTCTACAGCATATTCATTTAAACTTGCTGTATTAATTCTAATTCCGTTATTTTCCATTTCAGCAAGAACAAATAAAAGAGGCATTTCCAGGTTGGAAAAAAGATTCAATAAATTGTTTTTCTTTAATTCAACTGATAATATTTCATATAACTGAAATGTCACATCTGCATCTTCACAGGCATAGTCCTTAATTAAATTAATCGGAACATTACGCATGCTTCCTTGTTCTTTTCCTTTTAGTCCGATTAATTCCTCAGTTTTTATTTTGTTATAATTCAAGTATGATTCAGCGAGGTAATCAAGATTATGTCTTTGTTCAGGTTGAAGCAGATAATGGGCTATCATTGTATCAAACAAAACACCTTTTACTTCAAAATTATATTTAGATAATATACGAATATCGAATTTAAGGTTTTGTCCTATTTTTAATATTTCATTATTTTGAAAAATTTGATTAAAAGGTATCAATAATTTTATAACATCATTTTTTGTCGGAGGTACTGGAATATAAAATGCTTTATCATGTTCAACTGAGAAGGAGATTCCCACCAGTTCAGCTTCATTTGGATTAAGTGATGTTGTTTCGGTATCGAAACAGAAATAAGATTTTGCCTTAATAATATTTATTAAATTGATGATTTCATCTTCTGTTTCAAGAACTTTATAATCCTTGGTTAAATCAGATATTGTATAAGAATTGGTTGAATTATTATTTTGATCCTCAACATCAAATAGAGTTCTTTGGTGAGGTATTAATGGTATTGAATTTGAGAGATTGGAGTATTTTTGAATAAACGATTTGAATTCCAATTCGGAAAAAATTTCAATCAATTTTTTTATTTCAGGTCCTGAATATTTTAAAATTTTTTTATTAAAAGTTAAAGGCACATTAGTATCTATTGTTACAAGTTTTTTTGATAAGTAGGCTTGTTCTTTGAATTTTAACAGGTTTTCTTTAAGTTTTCCTTTAAGTGTATCAATATTTTGGTATAATATATCAATATTACCAAACTGAGAAATAAGGGTTTTAGCTGTTTTTTCGCCAATTCCAGGTATTCCGGGGATATTATCAGATGTATCTCCCCAAAGAGCGAAAATATCAATTAATTGTTGGGGGTCGGACACCATAAATTCTCTGCAGATATCATTTTTTGAAATTATTTCAGCTTCATTACCAGCTCTTTTCGGTTTATAAATAGAAATATTATCAGAGACCAGTTGACCATAATCTTTATCGGGAGTCATCATGAAGACTTTCAGTCCTTCTTTCTCAGCATATTTAGCGAGGGTACCAATAACATCGTCAGCTTCGTAGCCATCTATCTGAAAAGCAGGAATATTATACGCATTAATAATATTTTTAATTAAAGGGATTGATTCCCGGATATTTTCAGGAGTTATATCCCTGTTTGCTTTATATTCAGGATATAAAACATTTCTAAAAGTTGGTGTTTGTGGATCGAAAGCGATACCCAGATAATCTGGCTTTTTATTTTTGATTATTTCATCAAGTGTATTTACGAAACCAAAGATTGTAGAAGTATTAAATCCTTTTGAATTTTTAAAGGGATTTGCAATAAAAGCATAATAAGCCCTATAGATTAATGCATATGCATCAAGCAGGTAAAGGGTATTGTTGTTGTTCATTTCATATTAATTATCATCAGCAAACCATTCAGCATAAGATGTTTCAGTTTCGTAAAGTTTCAAGGAAAAAAGTTTAATATTTTCGGGTATTTTATTTTTCAGAATAAATGCAAAATGTTCGACCAGATTTTCAACTGTAGGTTGAAAATTTACAATTTTAGTATTTCCAAATATTTGATTATCTATTTTGGTATTTTCATTTACAGCTTTTTCGGGGATAATCAGTGTATGATCGAATTCATTGATTATTAAGGATTTTACAATACTTTTAATATCAACAAAATCAATAATCATACCTATTTTAGGATGATTAGCGTCAATAACTGGTTTCCCTTTTATAGTAACATAAAGTTTATAGGAATGTCCATGAATATTTTTACAAAGGCCATCATAATTCCAGAGTACATGAGCGATTTCCAGTGTAAATATTTCCGTAATTCTAATAATTGACATTATTTAATTGTATTTCAATAATTTAAATGATATCTGATGATATTACTGATTTTTGAATAAGGATTTATTTATCTAACATAACCAGATTAATAATTAAATTAAAATTAACAATAAAAATGATATGTTAAAATTAATATAATGAGTTAAACTATAACAATCATTTGGTAAATAAACCTCTTATATGCTTTTAGGATGCATTAATAATAATCAACAAGATTAAAGCAAACCGCACGCCCGGCTGGTTAAATATTTACTGTTCAAGAAACAGGGAGAATATTATCAGGTACATTTGTTCAGGCAATCTATTATGTATGAAAGCTTATCATATTTCAGATAATAATATGTATTTTTCCCTTCTCTGTGAGAAGCCAGCACTCCTTTGTCCTTTAGAATGCCTAAATGATGGGAAGTTGTAGATTGTTCGATATTAAGCAAATCATGAATTTCTGTCACAGTCATTTTTTTCCCATTTTCCAGATAATTAATTATTGCAATTCTCATAGGATGTGCTATTGCTTTCAGCATATTTGCAGCTTTATCTAGTTGTTCGGTGGTCAGATTATTAATATTCATTTATTTGTTAATTTAGTTGGACTATTGTGTATTATAGTCATTATCAGTTAACATGATATTATTAACAAATACAAATATATAAATATATTACATTTAATAATCTTTAGTTATATACTTTAGTTTTGATTTATGAATTATTATTTAAAAAAGCTTATATTTAGAAGTTTTAGTATATCATGTTTTTTATTTCTAAATACAAAATAAAGAAAAAGGCGTAATTTTTTAAATCAGGTACGCTTTATTATTTTAGTTTTCATAGAGAAATTTCATGAGAAATGATTTGGAACTCATAAAGGAACCAATTAAGGAGGAACTCAATAAATTTGAGATTTTTTTTAAAAGTAATTTAAAGAGTAATATTCCTCTTCTCGGGATCATAACCCGTTTTATATTAAGGAGAAAAGGAAAGCAAATACGACCTACTCTTGTTTTATTATCTGCTTCATTACTAGGTAAGATAAATGAATCTACTTATACAGCAGCATCATTAATAGAGTTATTGCATACTGCATCTCTTGTGCATGATGATGTTGTAGACGAGTCATTTGAGCGCAGGGGTTTTTTTTCTTTGAATGCTTTATGGAAATCAAAACTGTCAGTTTTAACTGGTGATTTTTTATTAGCCAAAGGTTTATTATTATCGATTGAGAAGCAAGAGTATTCTTTATTAGGGATAGTATCTGAAGCTGTAAAAGAGATGAGTGAAGGAGAGATTTTACAGATAAGGAAAATACGGTATTTAAATATAAATATGGATGATTATTTTGAGATTATAAGGAAAAAAACTGCTGCATTAATTGCTGCATGTGCTGCATGTGGAGCAAAGTCAGTTAATGCTACAGATGAAGATATTATAAAAATGAAGAAAATTGGGGAATTAACTGGTATAGCGTTTCAAATTAAAGACGATTTACTTGATTATCAAAGAAATGGAAAGATTGGTAAACCTACGGCCAATGATATAAAGGAGAAAAAAATGACTCTACCATTAATATATTCGTTGCAGTCGTGTTCAGCCAGAAGTAAAAGGCGGGTAAAGAAGGTATTAAAAAATGAGAATCATGATTCTGAAATGATTAATGAAATAATTTCATTTGTGGAAGATGAAGGTGGGTTAATATATGCAAAACAAAAAATGACTGAATATAAAGATAAGGCAATAGAAATATTAATGAGTATGCCTGATAATTCTGCTAGGAAGTCGTTAGTAGGGCTTATTGAATATTCAACTGCACGCAATATTTAGATAATAATACAAGATAAAACAGGAAATTTATATTTTACGTTTACCAGGATCAAGAGTAGATTACATTTCAAAATATTGAGTAATTAAAATTGCTTTTTTCTCCCCTACAACATTTCTTAATGATTGAATATCAGCATTTTTAATATTTTCGTATGATTTCAATTTGTTTAATAGTATTTGTATAGTTTTTTCACCAATTCCCTTAATATTCAGCAATTCAGTATTTATCATTTGTTGTGACCGTTTTGATTTATGGAAGCTGATACCAAACCTATGTGCTTCATTTCTAATTTTTTGTATTAATTTGAGTGATTCGGAATTTTTATTTAGAAATAAGGGTATAGGATCATTGGGGATATATATTGATTCCAACTTTTTAGCAATTCCAATTACAGCTATTTTATTTGTTAACTGTAATAAATTAAGGCTTTTCAAAGCAGCATTTAATTGAGGTTTCCCCCCATCAACAATTAATAATTGAGGTAAATTTTCATTATTTTTAATTAGTCCTTTATATCTTCTCCATACTATTTCCTGCATTGAAGCCGGGTCATTTGATCCTTTAACAGTTTTAACATTAAATTTGCGGTAATTCTTTTTACTAGGTATACCGTTTTTAAATACCACACAGGATGCTACTGCTGAAGATCCATGAATATTGCTGTTATCAATACATTCTATATGCAGAGGAATTTCCGCTAATTTTAAGTCATTTTTAAGAGTTAAAAGTATTTTTTCAGGAGATTTTTTCTCTTTAATCATTTTTCTTTGTTGTTTTTGTGCAAGCATAAAGAAGCGTGCATTTCTGCCAGAAAGTTCAAGCAGCTTTTTTTTATCTCCCTTTATGGGTATAGTGATTTTTGTTCCTTCCGGAATATTTTCTATTTTAAATGGAAGCAAAATTTCTTTAGCATCGCTTTTAAGTCTTGTTCGGATTTCAGTTAAAGCATATTCCATCAGAATTTCTTTTGGTTCATTTAGTTTTTTTCTAAGTTCAACTGAATACGTCTGAATAATTGCACCATTATTGACTTTAATATAATTAATCCATGCTGATTTAGCATCCTCAACAAAAGAAAGTACGTCAACATTAGTAATATTATTATTTACCACAGTTGATTTCAATTGAAATTTGTTTAATGATTCTATCTTTTCTTTTATTTCCTGAGCTTTTTCAAAATTATATTGTTCAGAAAAATCCCTCATTAATTTTTCCAGATATAATATAATTTCTTTCAAGTTTCCTTTAAGAATATGTTGTATTTGAGAAATTGAAAAATTATAATCATTTTCAGTTTGAAATTTTTCGCATGGGCCTTTGCAATTTCCTATATGATATTCGAGACAGATCTTAAACTTCTTTTTATTAATATTATTTTGAGAAAGATTCAGGTTGCATGTTCTTATAGGATATAATTTCTTAATAAGTGATAAAAGAGTTCTGACTGTAACAGCAGAGGTATATGGGCCGTAATATGCAGACCCATCTTCAATATATTTTCTTGTTGAAAATATTCTTGGAAAGGGTTCATTTTTAATACAAATCCATGGAAAAGTTTTATCATCTTTCAGATTTATATTATATTTTGGTTGTAATTTTTTTATAAGGTTATTTTCCAGAAGAAGTGCATCAGATTCAGACTCCACAATAATATGATTAATATCAGAAGTTTTTTTTAGTAATAATCTCAGTTTATTATTCTCGAATCTTTTTTTTGTAAAATATGATTGCACCCTTTTTTTTAGATTTTTGGCTTTTCCTATATATATGATTTTATTGTTTTGATCAATAAACTGATATACCCCAGGTTTTTGTGGAAGATTATTAACTTTATTTCGTATTAATTCTTTATGAAATATCAAAGAATTATTTTCCATATTCATATTGCTAAAACAGAGTAGATTATCTTTATGATTTTGTAATCATCTCAAGTTATTCAGAATAGAGTTTTGTAAAACTAAAATTGTTTACATCAAATAATCCCTTATTGCTTAATTTTAACTCCGGAATTACTAATAAAGACATAAAAGATAATGTCATAAAGGGATCTGTAAATTTACAACCAATTTTTTCAGCTATAGTATTTAGTTTTATGTAATCTTTAGATATTGTTTCTGCAGTTTTATCAGAAATAATACCCGCTATAGGCAGAGGGATGCCATAAACAGAGGACCCGTCATGTATTGCAATTCCTCCCTTTTTATCAATAATCCAATTAACTAATTCGGTAATATGATTATCATCAACACCAATAGCAACTATATTATGACTGTCATGTGAGATTGAAGAAGCCAAGGCTCCTTTTTTTAGTTTAAAGCCATTAATAAAAGCTTTGGCTGGCATTTCTTTATTATATCGATTAATAACGCATATTTTTAAATAATCTTTTTTTATATCTGAGATTAACATGCCGGAATTCCTGATAGGAAAATCTACACATTTTTTTGTTATTATATTACTATTATACGCTTTAATTATTTTTACGGGGAGGTTGAGATCAGGGACAGATAGATCCTTACTTGTTATTTTCTCTGCATTAAAATTATTTATAACAAATTGTTTCTTTTCTTTATAATGATACTTCCCTTTTTCAAATACAATATTCCCATTAATGACAGTCATTAATACTTTTAGTGTATTAATATTTTCAAGGACAATAAAATCAGCCGGATCATTTATCCTAAGCATTCCAATATTTAAATTATAATGTCTAACAGGATTTAATGATGCAGTTTTCCATGCGTCAAATATGTTAACATTATTTTTTATTAATTTTTCAACAAGAATATTAATATGACCTTTTTGTAAATCATGAGGATGAAGATCATCTGTGCATAACATTATTTTCTCAGGAAAATCTTTTATTAAAGGATATAAATTATTTAAGTTTTTTGCAGCACTACCTTCTCTTATTTGAATAATCATTCCCATTTTTATTTTTTCATAAGCTTCCGGGTAATCAGTACATTCATGATCTGTAGAAATTCCTTTGCTTATATACTTTTCAAGTTCCTGTCCTTTTAATCCTGGTGCATGCCCATCAATGCATTTATTAAATTTTTTTGCGATCTTAATTTTCTCACAAATCTCAAAATCATTATTAATAACGCCGGGATAATTCATAACTTCTGCTAAGAAACACACTAACTTTCTTTTAAAAAGAGAATTAATATCTTCTGGTAATATTTTTGCCCCATTATTTTCAAATTCAGTTGCTGGTACACATGATGGAGCTCCAAAAAAGAATTTAACTTTTGATTTCTTAGAATTCTTTAACATATATTCAATTCCTTGAAGTCCCAAAACATTAGTAATTTCATGTGGATCACAAATCAAGCCAACAGTTCCATGCTTTACAGCTTCAGCTGCAAAATTTTGTGGAGTCAACATGGAACTCTCAATATGAATATGAGAATCAATAAATCCTGGTGTTATTAGTAAATTTTCTGCAACAGATTTTTCTATTATTTTAATTATTTTCCCTCGTGAAACATAAATTTCTCCAGGGAAAATTTTATTCTGAAATACATCAAGAATTTGGCCGGATATTTTTTTTATTGAATTCATTTTGAAATTATAATGTTCCACGTGGAACATGTTCCACGTGGAACATCATCTTCCTAAGTATAACAATAATACATTAATATCTGACGGTGATACACCACTTATCCGGGAGGCTTCACCAATTGTTTTTGGTTTTATTCTTGTAAGTTTTTGTCTTGCTTCAGTTGAAATTGATTTAATACTATCGTAATTTATATTTTTATTAATTTTAATTAACTCTAATCTTTTTATTTTTTCAGCAACATTTTTTTCTCTTTCAATATATCCTTGATATTTTACGATAATTTCTATTGCTTCAATTATTTCATCTTTTCTATTTATTATTTTTTTAAATTCTAATTTTAATTCAGGAATAATATTTATCAAATTGTTTAATTTTATTTGAGGCCTTTTTAAAATATCAATTAATTTTATTTTTTGCTTAATTTCAGAACTATCTAACTTTTTTAATATCTCATTTATAGTATCAGGTTCAATACTATTTGTTTTTAAAATATTCAATATTTTTTCTCTATATTTTAATTTTGAATTTAAAATTTTTATTCTCTCTTTATCAGCTAAACCAATTTTATTTGATAAAAATGTAAGTCTTTCGTCTGCATTATCTTGTCTTAATAATAATCGGTATTCTGCTCTTGAAGTAAACATTCTGTAAGGTTCATCTACTCCTTTTGTAACGAGATCATCAATTAAAACACCAATATATGCCTGGTCTCTTTTTAAAACAAATTTATCTTTATTTCTTATTTTTAAAGTTGCATTTATTCCGGCGATTAAACCTTGTGCTGCAGCTTCCTCATATCCTGTAGTTCCATTTATCTGTCCAGCAAAAAATAAATTTTCAATCTTTCTTGTTTCTAATGAATGATATAGTTGTGTTGGAGGAAAATAATCATATTCAATAGCATAACCAGGTCGAAATATCCTTACATTTTCTAACCCCTTAATTTTTTTTAGTGCTTTGTATTGAATATCAAGTGGTAATGATGATGAAAATCCATTAATATAGTATTCTACAGTATTCAATCCCTCAGGTTCAAGGAATAATTGGTGGGTATCTTTTTCATAGAAAGTTTTTATTTTAGTTTCAATACTTGGACAGTACCTTGGGCCAATACTTGTAATTGTTCCATTAAATAAAGGAGATTCATGAAATCCCGTTTTTAAAATTTCGTGAACTTCTATGTTTGAATATATTATATAACAACTTTTGTGTTTAGAATAATCTACTTCATAATTTAGAAATGAAAATTTTCTTCCTTCACTATCACCCTTTTGTTCTATCATTTTTGAAAAATCTACACTTCTTCCATCAATTCTGGCGGGAGTTCCTGTTTTCATTCTTCCTACTTCAAAACCATATAAAATTAGCTGTTTGCTTATTCCGCTAGAAACAAGGTCTGATGCACGTCCTCCTTCAATTTTTACAGGTCCGATATGCATTAATCCATTTTCGAACGTACCATGAGTAAGAATTACAACATTTGAAAGAAAATTCACTCCCATCAGAGTTTTAACACCTCTAACTCGTTCTTTTTCAATTATTAATCCAGTAACTTTATCCTGCCAAAAGTCAATATTCTTAGTATTCTCCAATAATTCTCTCCATACTTTAGAAAACATCATTCTATCACATTGGGCTCTTGGGCTCCACATAGCAGGTCCTTTTGATTTATTCAATAATCTATATTGGATCATTGATTTATCAGTTGCTATAGCAGAATATCCTCCAAGCGCATCAATTTCCCTAATTATCTGACCCTTAGCAACACCACCCATGGCAGGGTTACAACTCATTTGAGCAATTTTGGTCATATCCATAGTTATCAACAAAACTTTACACCCCAGATTTGCAGCGGCAGCAGCAGCTTCACTTCCGGCATGGCCAGCTCCTACAACAATAATATCATATTCAAGTAACATTTAATAGAATTTGTTACAAAATTAATCCTTAAAAAAAATATTAAAAATTTGCTGATTAAATAATTATAATATCCCTAACATCTTTTAATGCAGTATTCTCAGCTTCTTTCATTATCTTCCTATTAATCTTATTATTATCGTTATATTCCATTAAATGAAGAATTCCATGAATAATAACTCTTAATAATTCATTTGATGAGGATATTTTGTGGGTTGTTGAATTTTCCTTAATTCTATCAGCGCTTATATATAGATCGCCGCTAATTTTATCTTTTTTATTAAAATTAAATGTAATAATATCAGTAAGATAATTACGATTTAAATAATCCATATTTAGCTTTAATAAATGATTATCATTTACCAATATTATATTAATATTATCACATATCTTATTATGTTTGCCAATGATATCCTTTATCCATTTTTTTATTTTATTCTTTTTCTTTATTTTAACATTTACATCTAATTCAAAAAAATTAATTCCCACTGATTTATGTATTAAAAATAAGCTTTACTATTTTCCCATTTTCATAAAATTCTATATTATCAGAAAGTTTTTTCATTAAAAAAATACCTCTTCCATTTATTTTTTCAATATTTTCCGGTGCAGTAGGATCAGGTATATTATTATAGTCAAAACCAGTTCCCTGATCTTTTATAAATATTTCCAAGCTATTTTCAATTTTATTTACTTTTATTTCAATCATTTTTTCTTTGATTAACTTATTTCCATGTACAATTGCATTGTTAGCAGCTTCCAAAATAGCAATCATTAAATTTCCATAAATTTCATTACTTAAATTAAGATCAATAGAAATTTCATCTACAAATTTTTCTACTTTTCTAAGATTCTCTAAAGTAGAATTTATTTTAAGTATCTTTTTCATTTATAAATTATAGTGTTTCTTTTATACTTGAAATTATAAAAAAAGTTACCATTATTAATTACTTTTTGATAGCCATTGTTCCGGATCTAAATTAATTTTATCTTTCCACACCTGAAAATGTAACTTTGTATTATTATTTTCATCAGTATATATTGTACCTAAATTTTCTCCTTTTGTTACCATCTCACCAGTTTTTACAGTTATTTCAATTAAATTTTGATAAACTGTTCGAAATTCGCCATGTTTAATAATAACTGTATAGTTAGCACCCATTATAGCTATAATTTTTGTTACTTCTCCATTAAATACTGCTTTAGCTTTTTCTCCTTCTACAGTGTTTATATCAATACCTATGCTTTTAATTTTTATTCCTTTTATTATTGGATGATCGTGTTCACCATACTGCCCTGAAATAATCCCTCTATTAACTGGCCACGGTAATCCTCCCATATTTTTTATAAAATCATTTGAAATAATTCTTTCCTCCGATGTTAATATTGCAACATTTTTTTCTTTTGATTTTCTAATTTCTTCTTCTACTAATTTTTTAATTTCTTCTTCCAGTCTTTTCTGTATACTGATTTTTTCTTTTAACTCTTTATTAAGTCTTTGTTCCTGAGATTTTAAATAAGTTATATTATTTTGTTTTTCCAACTTTTCCTTTCCCAATAATTTTAATTCTATTTCCTTTTGTCTCAATATTTGTTCTTTTTCATTTAATAATTTTTTATATAATTCATTTATTACTTCAATTTTATCAATTTCATCAATCATCTGCTCATAAATTTTTTTCCTATAATCAGTAATGTCTTTTATTTGTCTGATTCTTTGATAACCCTGGTTTATATCTTCAGCACCAAGAACATATTCCAGGTAATTTTCCTGTCCAATATTTCTGTAAGCAGCAATAATTATTCTTGCATATTCTTCTTTTAATACTTCAATATTATCTTCCAATTTATTTTTTATTTCAACATTTCCTTCGATATTCCTTTCTATTTCAATAATTTCCTCAGATAAATCAATAATAAGCCTTTCTCTCGCAGTTATACTTCTGTTTAGTATGTTTAATTTTGTAAGATTAATTTCGTTTTTTCTTCTGTTATTTTCTAATAATTTTTGAGTAAATTCAATTTGTTTTAAAGTTTCTATCTTTTGTTTTTCTAAAACATTTTTATTCTCAGATTTTTGTGAATAACATGATATCTTATTAAATATCAGACATATTAATATTATTCTATAAAATAATTTCATTATATCTCTTATTTAATTTAATATCAGGAATTTCGATAGTTTTATTTTCTATATTTCCTATTTCCATTTCTATTTTATAGTTCTCATTATTTATAATTAATTCAGAATTAATGCATTCCGGATTTTTTGTTTCATTATAATCAACGTTTAAAGTAAAGAAAACAGAATTTATATTGTCAAAATAATCTGCTTGATAAAGTGTTAGATCTTCTTCATAATACATTTTTATATTTTTCCCTTTTATAGAAGGAGGATTAAATATATATTGCCTGTTTTCAATTTTATAATATTTAATATATTTCTTTACCTCTAATTCTTTATTAGTAATTATTCCGTTAATTAATATGTTTTCTATTACATCAAGATTTATATTTTTAACAAATTTTCTCTTCGCATCTGACATACTAATAAACATGTAGTTTCTTTTTAGCCGGTTTATATATTTTATTGAATCTTCCGTTATAATAATTCTAAATATCTCAAACCCCATATATTGAGCTGTTAAAAACACGCCCTTGTTTCTAATTATATATATTTTCCCATTAAGATTGTAATTGTTTTTACCTTTTATAACTATTTTAACTTTCTCAAGCGCAATGTTTCTTTCACTGTTTCTTTCAAATTTGTTATTTATTATTTCCAGTAGTTCTGCTGATTTAGTTTTTTCAACTTTTCTAATTGAAATACATCCTACAAATAATATAAGCAATAAGTAAATATATCTATATACAATCGTTTTCATCATTTTTAAAATACATTTCTCTCGTCTTTATTTTAGATCTTAAAATTTTTAACTTGTTTCTTTACTGAGAAGTTGTCTTTTATTAATAAACTCATGAAAGTTAGATAATGTAGTGTTTATTCTTTTAAGTCAGTCTTTTATCAGAGATTTAATAATCCAATTTTCATATTAATAATGTAGTCTTTAATTATAAATCTTTTCCTTGCATTTTTTCTTTTTTATCAAAAGGCAGCAATTTTTTTTATTTGTTTTATAATTATAACAAAAGTTTATAAGGATTTCCATGAATTTATTTATAAAATATTCATTCTTTGATTTTTAACTTAATTTGGTCAGCCTCTTTATATTTTTCATTTTTTATTAAAATATTTATCATATGTTCAAGTATTTCTGTACTCTTAGATTCATCAAGTTCAACGGCCTTACGAATATATATTTCAGCTTTTTCATATAATTTTAATTTAAACAAAATCCATGCATATGTATCCAGAAAGGTAGAGCTTTCAGGTTCTTTTAATATTGTTTCATAACTTAATTCTTTTGCTCTTTCCAGGTTTATTTCCTCAATGGCTAAATAATAACTATAATTATTTTTAATTATTAAGTTATCTGGATCCTGTAAGATCAGTTTTTCGAATTTTTTAAATGATTCGTCAATATATCCTGATTTATAAGCTGATTCAGCAAATAAAAGTTCTTTTTGCTTTTTTATATCTGGTTCAGTAAAATTATCTCCAGTTTCTGAAAGAACTTTATATGTATTATAATAATCTTTTTTATTATAATATGCCAGTGCAATAAACACTTTTAAATCATCTTTATTAGGGAAAATTTTTACGGCATTATTTCCAAGTTCAATTACATCCTCATATTTTTCAATCTGAATTCCATTATATAACGCCTGAGCCCATATTATATAATTATCATTTTTTAAACTGGTAATTTTTTTTATTACATTATATGCTTCGTTTAAATTATTGATTTTATAGTAAAAATCATATACAACTACCAGGAAATCATAATTATTGCTTTCATTTATATTTAAATAATTGATAATTTCTTCAATATATTTACTATCATTTTTTATTTTTCCTTCGTCAGCTAATAAATATGATAATGTCTGTATTTTTTTATTAAGTGAAATTTCTTCAGATTTAAATGTTCTTAATAAGAATTCATATGATTTTTCAGTTTCTTCGATTTTTGCATATAATTCTGTCAAATTTGATATAGCATAAATATTTTCTTCATCAATAGTTAAAATATATTCATATTTTGATATTGCTTCATTAATTAGGTTTTTTTCAACTAAATATTCCGCATACATAATATTAAAAGTCAGATTTTCAGGATCATGATTTATAATTTTAATAAACTCATTTTTTATTTTCTTATCATTTCCCAATTCCTTAATTATTTCGATCTTTCTAGCTATTAATAATTGACTTATTCCATATTTTCTTTCCAGTTTATCAATAATCTTTATAGCTTTCTCATGTTTTTTAAGATCGTAGTAATTTTCTGCCATTCTATATTTTAATAATATATCTTCTTTAGGAAAATTTTTTAATGATTTTTCCAATACATTTATTGCTTCTTTATAATTTCCGTTTTTATTTAATAAATCCGTATATGCAATGACATACCAATAATTATCTTTATCTAATAAATATGATGTTTTTAAAAAATTTTCCGCATCCTTTTCCAAGCCTGAGGCACTATAAATTGAACCTATTTCAAACCAGGCAACTGCGCATTCCGGATAAGATGAAATACAGGTTTTATAAATTTTTACAGCTTCTTCTAAATTCCCCATTAATTTAAGACGTGAAGCTTCAATCAAGGCATATTGTACTTCATTTTTAATAGCCTGTTGATCCTGTGGAAATATATTACAGTAAATTGATAAGAATAATATGACTAATATATTTTTCATATTTATTTTCTCCCCGTATGACCAAAACCTCCTTTACCTCTTTCTGAGGAATTTAACTCTGATACTTCTTGTATTACAATAGTTTCATGCCTGGATATTATCATTTGACATATTCTATCTCCGTTATTAATTTCAAATTCTTCATTAGATAAATTAATCAATATTATTCCAATTTCACCCCGATAATCACTATCTATTGTACCAGGTGTATTAAGTACGGTAATTCCATATTTAAGTGCAAGTCCGCTTCTTGGGCGTATTTGCGCTTCATATCCCTTAGGTAGTTCTATATATAAACCAGTTGGTATTAAAACTCTTTCAAATGGTTTTAAAATTATTTTTTCTTTAAGAAAAGCTCTAAGGTCCATTCCTGCAGAATTGAAAGTACTATATTCCGGTAGAGGATTATTTGATTTGTTTGATAATTTTATTTCCATATTTTGACTAAATGAATTTTCTGAATTTTAAAAAAGAATAAAAAATATAAGATCATAAAAGCGACTCCAACAGTAATTTTTATGAATGTATAATTTTCATTAATATAATTTCTCAAAAATAATAAAACAAGAGGTACTATTATTAACAATAACAGCCGAGACTTTTTATATGGTATAAAATAGTGTTTATTTCCATAATAATAACATATTAGAACCATAATCAAATAACTGAATAAATGTCCCCATGCTGATGCATAGAATCCAAAAATGGGAATAAATGTTAAATTAACAAATATTGTTATAAGTGCTCCAGATATCACAAAAATTGCTCCAAATTTTGTTTGACCAGTCAGTTTATACCATATTGAAAGATTATAAAATATACCCATAAAAAGATTTGCCAACAATATGACAGGAACAATATTTTCTCCTTCTCTGAAATCTTTTCCAATAAACAACACGAAATAATCCATAAAAATCATTACGATCATAAAAATGCTCATTCCGGTAAAAACGAAATAATTCATGATTTCGGCATAAATTTCTTTTGCATTTTTTTCGTCTTTTTTATTAAAGAAAAATGGTTCTGCGGCATAACGGAACATTTGTACGAAAAGTGTCATAAGGACTGCCAGTTTATAGTTTGCTCCATAAATACCTAATTGAGATAATGCATTTTCCTTTAAAATGTGTTTTAGTAGAATTCGATCCAGTGCTTCATTTATTGTTCCTGCCAAACCAGCAATCAGTAGTGGATAGCTATACTTTAAAATATTCTTTAGCAGAATAATATCCAGTTTCCCCTTATTTACAAAAAAATAAGGTATTAACAATACTAGTTTTACTATTGAAGATATAAGGTTGCTAAGAAAAACATAACCTACACCGATGTCAGGATTATATAAATAATTAATAAAAATTATGTTATTATTATCATATTTAGGGCAGATATAAAGAAAAAACCAATTAGCCAAAATATTAACAACAATTTCAACAATCCTTATAAAAGAGTATCTGTAAACTTTATTTAACAGTCTCAATTTAGCAAATGGTATAGATGAAAATGCATCAATAGCCACAATGTATGTAATCCAACGTATATATTCAGTATTTGATTGATATTCAAGAACTTTTGCGATATTATGTTGATTGAGAATAACGATAACAATAAAAAGGGTAGAAGTGATAAATAAAGAAATCAATGTAGTCTTATAGACATCATTAATATTGTTATTTTTATCGGCGAACTTAAAAAAACCCGTCTCCAGGCCATATGTAAGAATTACAAGTAAAAAAACAATATAAGCATATAATTCGGTAATGATCCCATATTGACTACTATTAAAAATACGGGTATAAAAAGGAGTAAGCAGCAGATAATTTAATAAACGTGGTACAACAATACCGAAACCGTAAACGAATGTTTGTCCAGCCAGTTGTTTAATATAGCCCACAATAATTATTAAATTTTAGCAAAAATAGCAGTTTTTCTTCCGGTTTTTAATACATTAATAAAGTTTCTTATAAAAGACTTCCCAAAGGAAACTTTTGTTTTAAATTATTTTTCGTTATCAATAAAATGATCCGTAATATGAATTAATAAATTTGATTTAGACATTTTTCAGATAAATGAAATTTTATCTAAATAAAAATTATTTCAATTATAATAATACCATGAAATTTCAATACATGGATAATTATTAAATATTGTAATTTTGGGAAATTTATTTTAATTAATTCACGTATGAATTGTAAAGGATTTAAATATGCTAACAAAATTGTCAAAAATATTTCATAATACGATTTTTCTATTTTTGCTAATTGTTTTTTCGATTACAATGTTATTATCTGCCAATGTTTTATCCCAGGATAAAGTAAGAGCCCTGATAAGTACAGATTCAGGAGATTTTAAAATACAATTGTTTAATGAAACTCCTCTTCATCGTGATAATTTTATAAAGTTAGTAAGAGAAAACTTTTATAATGATCTTCTTTTTCATCGTGTCATTAAGGATTTTATTATTCAGGGAGGTGATCCTCTTTCCAGAAATGCAGAGAAGGGTGAATTATTAGGTCGTACTGGTACTGGTTACACTATACCAGCTGAAATTAACACAAAATTCTATCATAAAAAAGGAGTTATTGCTGCTGCAAGGGCTGGCGATGAAACCAATCCATTCAGAGAATCTTCGGGCTCTCAATTTTATATTATTATAGGCACGGTTTTTACTTTACCTGAGTTACGATATATGGAAAGTAACGGTATAGGTATTCCATTTACAGAAGAAATGATAAAAGATTACACAACTATTGGAGGTGCGCCTCATCTTGATGGGGCATATACAATATTTGGAGAGGTTATCAGTAATATAGATGTTGTTGATAAAATTAGTATGCTTCCCACTGATCCATATAACAGGCCTATTAATGATATTAAATTTAAAATTAAAATATTGGATTAGTATTTTTACATTTGCAAAAATTACTGATTATGATTGAAAGAATTAAAGATTTAATCAAACATATTGAAAATGTTGAAATTGAAACACCTGAAGAGTTTGAAAAAATCAAGATTAAATATTTGGGTAAGAAAGGTATAATAAATGATTTATTCATTGAATTTAAAAACATAACACCTGAATTAAAAAAAGAAACAGGACATTATTTGAATAGTTTAAAATCCATGATTCAGGAAAAGTTAGGTGAATTCAATAAAAAATTTTCTGAAACGCGTGAAAATAAATTGGAAGTGGATCTGTCATTACCTTCATTTCCTTTGATGAATGGTTCCCGTCATCCTATTTCAATTACTAAAAATGAAATTCTTGAGATTTTTTCCCGTATTGGTTTTACTGTTTCAGAAGGTCCTGAAATTGAGGATGACTGGCATGTATTTTCAGCATTAAATTTTGCAGCGAATCATCCGGCAAGGGATATGCAAGATACTTTTTTTATTGAAAAAGACCCTGACATTTTATTAAGAACACATACATCTTCAGTACAAGTAAGAGTTATGGAAAAGACCCGGCCTCCGATTCGGACAGTATCACCGGGCAGAGTATTCAGGAACGAGGCAATTTCTGCCAGGGCGCATTGTATTTTTCATCAGGTTGAAGGTTTGTATATAGATCATGATGTTTCATTTGCAGATTTAAAGCAATGTTTGCTGTTTTTTGCAAAGGAAATGTTTGGTGAGGATAGTAAAATACGATTGAGACCTTCATATTTCCCTTTTACAGAACCATCTGCAGAAATGGATGTATCATGTAATCTTTGTCATGGAAAGGGTTGTAATGTATGTAAATATACTGGTTGGCTTGAAGTGTTGGGATGCGGGATGGTTCATCCAAAGGTATTGGAATATTCTAATATTAATAGTAATGAATATACAGGATTTGCGTTTGGGATGGGAATTGAAAGAATAGCAATGTTAAAATATCAAATAAGAGATTTAAGGTTATATTTTGAGAATGATATTCGATTTTTACGTCAATTCAGTGGTTGTCTGTGATAAAATTATTCTATTATTTTTATTTCATATTCCAATTCTACAGATTCTTTTAAAGTAGCACTAACTCCACAATATTTTTCCTGTGATAATTCGACTGCTCTTTGAATTTTATCTAAAGGCAAGTTTTTACCTTTAAAAAGGTAAAGAATTTTGATTTTGTTAAATTTTTTCGGATGTTCTTCATCAAGGTCAGAATCAATAATAATTTGTAAATTATCAAATTCGACTTTCATTTTTCGAAGAATTGATACAACATCCATACCTGTACAACCACCCAATGCTGCAGGGACCAATAATTTTGGTCGAGGACCCAGATTTTTTCCTCCACTTTCATTTGAGGCATCCAGAAATATTTTATGGCCATTTATCTCAGTTTCAAAGGCCATATTATTTAGCCAGGAGATTGTAATTGATTCCTTCATACAGAATATTTTATTCGTAATATCGATTTGTAATAAGATATATTATAAATCCCAGGACTACAAGAAAGGCAGCTGTAATCAAACCTGTATTTCCGGTAATTCCTTTGAGAAAAGAAGCAATTAGTACTACAATACCAATAAAAATAACGAATAGACCTGAATATCTGATTAATTCCTTCATATTAATATATTTTAAGTTCAAATATAGTATAAATATCAGAATAATAGATTTTGATTATTTTTAATTTTCCCCAAGTGTTTATATGCAGCTGGCGTGGCTTCTCTACCTCTCGGGGTTCTTTTAATATATCCTTCTTTTATTAAAAAAGGTTCATAAACTTCTTCGATTGTTCCTGCATCTTCACTAACGGCGGTAGAAATAGTATTTAATCCTACTGGTCCTCCGTCAAATTTATCAATTATTGTATTCAGAATACGATTATCCATTTCATCAAGTCCTGATTTATCAATATTCAGAGCTTCAAGTGCGTAGAGTGTAATTTTCAAGTTAACATCTCCGTCACCTTTAATCTGTGCGAAGTCGCGCACACGGCGAAGTAATGCATTAGCAATTCTAGGTGTTCCTCTGCTTCGTGATGCTATTTCTACTGCAGCATCAGGAAATATTTTAACATTTAATATACCTGCTGATCTATTTACAATTTTAGTGAGCACCTCCTGGTCGTAATATTCCAGTAAAGCTTTTATTCCGAATCTTGCTCGCAAAGGACTAGTGAGCAGGCCAGATCTGGTTGTTGCACCTATAAGAGTAAACGGATTAAGTTTAAGCTGAACAGATCTGGCACCCGGGCCTTTATCAATAAGAATATCAATTCTATAGTCTTCCATTGCAGAATATAAATATTCTTCCACAACAGGAGATAAACGGTGTATTTCATCAATAAAAAGGACATCAGCGGTTTCCAAACTTGTAACAATTCCGGCAAGATCACCAGGTTTATCCAATACAGGACCTGATGTTATTTTTATATTTACACCTAATTCATTTGCAATAATATTTGCCAGTGTTGTTTTCCCTAATCCAGGAGGGCCATGAAGTAAAACATGATCCAGGGCTTCATTACGTTTTAATGCTGCTGCAACAAATACTTTCAGATTTTCAACAATTCTTTTCTGGCCTGAAAAATCCTGGAAAGTAAGAGGTCTAAGTTTAACTTCCAGTTCTTTGTCGGTTTCATTAAACTCAGGGCTGCCGATATTAAATTTTTCTGACATTATCTTATTCTTGTTACAGAGCCTTTCGGTAGTTTTATTTTTTCCCCATTTATTCTGATTTCCTGATCTCTTCTATATGTAATAGTAATAAAAAGATTTCCTGATTCATTGTATTTTTTCCAATTTTTTTCTTTCAGACCTCTCTGATAATGTCTTTCCTCCATTAAAGTGCCATCAGGATAATAATATTTATGTTTACCTTCTGGCAATCCCTGTTTAAACTCTCCTTCAAACTTTAAAGTACTATCGGGATAATAATATTTCCAAACTCCGCTTTCCAGGCCTGTTTGATATGCCCCTTCTTCCCTGTGATCTCCAACTTCATAGAACCAGGAACCTTCTTTTTCACCATTTATATAATCACCTTTAGCAACAATTTTTCCTTCAGTATTATATTCAATTGATTCTCCATCTTCCCTGCCATTAAAATAAGATTCTTCTCTCCATAAGTTTCCATTTTGATGATACCATTTCCATAATCCGTCAAAATTTCCTCTCAGAAAGTTTCCTTCCTGTTCTTTTATTCCATCGGGATAATAATATATCCATTTCCCGGTCTGTAAATTATTATTATAGACACCTTCAGCCTTTAACTTACTGCTGGGGTAAAATTCTCTCCAGGGACCTTCTTTAACTCCTGTTTCATCAATAATTCCTTCAGAAGTAAGCATTCCGTTATCATTATAAATCTTTGATGTAATTATTTTCCCTTCAGTATTATAATATCTATGAATTCCTATTGGTATATCATTTTTATAACCACCTGAATACTTGATATTTCCATTTTCAAAATATTCATTTTTATATTCAATTTCCAATACATCAACATCATTAGAATTATCTTCAGCTAATTTCCCATTTTCATATTTAAGACTTATATGTAATTTCCCATTTTCATCATTTTCCTTGTAAATACCATCTAATATATCATTTACATAATACATTTCTTTGTAAAGAATTCCATTATCATAGTAAATTTTCCATAAGCCTTGTTTAAGTCCTTTAGCATCAATACGGTTAACTCTTTCCCTGCTTATTAAAAAATTATTATGATATTCCATAAGGTATATTAATTTCCCATTTTCATCATATTCTTTTGCTATTCCTTGTTTTTTTCCCTCCTGGTAATTCATTTCCTCTTTAATAATTCCATTAGGGTGATAATATAAAGCTTTACCTTCCTTTTTATCATTAACATATAATTCTTTGGAAATGACTATCCCTTCGGGGTATTTATCATAGCTGAAGATATATGAGAAACCGTTTTTCTTACCATATTTATAATCAATTTTTTCAATGATTTCTCCTTTTTGATTGTAAAAGCACCAAGTGCTATCCAGTTCAAAATTAGTTCTTTGTCCTTCTGATTTTTTTATACCATTAACATAATATGTTATCCAATATCCATCTGGTTTTCCGTTTTTCATATAACCCTCACTTGAAATTTGACCGTTAGGATAATAAAAGTATGTATATTCCTTACTTTCATTCTGTGAATAACACAAATAAAAAAATTGTAATAGAACAACAAATACGAAGTTTTTCATAATTATAATCCCAGCCTTTCTGAAATTTCAAGCATTTTTATAATTGATTTTTCTGCTTTTTTTCTTAGATTTTCATTTAAAGTTATTTCAGGCATTTCATGTTTAAGACATAAATATGTTTTTTCCAAAGTTATATATTTCATAAATATACAATTATTACATGCACAAGTTGAGTCATTTGGTGGTGCGGGAATAAATAATTTTTGTGGATTTGCTTTTTTCATCTGGTGAATGATACCAGATTCAGTTGCAACAATATATTTATCTGAATCATCTTTTATTGTAAAATTTAATAAAGAAGCTGTTGATCCTATATGATCCGCTACAATTAAGATTTCCTGTTCACATTCAGGATGAGCTATTATTTTTGCTTCGGGATGTTCTTTCTTTATTTCAAGTATTCTTTCCAATGAAAATTCTTCATGAACATGGCATGCCCCATCCCAAACTATCATTTTTTTTCTTCCGGTAATTTTTTTAATATAGTTTCCCAGGTTTTTATCAGGAGCAAAAATTATTTTTTCATTTTCAGGAAGGCTGTTTACTATTTGTACTGCGTTTGAAGAGGTACAAACTATATCAGTCAGGGCTTTTATTTCTGCAGTTGTATTTACATAAGAAATAACAGTATGGTCAGGATATTTTTTTAAAAATTTTTTAAATTCAGCTGGTGGACAAGAGTCTGCTAATGAGCAACCTGCTTTAAGATCAGGAAGAAGTACTTTTTTACGGGGTGCTAAAATTTTTGCAGTTTCAGCCATAAAATGAACTCCTGCAAATACAATAATATCTGCATTAGTCTTTGACGCTTGTTGTGATAAAGCCAGGCTGTCACCTACAAAATCAGCAATATCTTGAATATCAGGTTCCTGATAATAGTGAGCAAGAATAACAGCATTTTTCTCTTTACGTAAAAGCTTAATTTCTTTTTTTAAGTCCAGTGATTTATCAATTTCCACCTGTATATATCCATTTTTTAATTTTTCTTTGGAAATTTTATCTGGTATGATTTTAACAATTGCCATTATAATAATATTTAATATATAAATTCAAATTATTATGATTATTAATATTGTTTGTGAATATTGTTATTAAAAAATCTAAATAAATTTTAAATTATTATTATTAAATTTTTAAAAACAATATATCAACAATTAAAATAACTAAATAACACAGAAATTCAATTAATTTTTTAATTATTAACAAGCTGTTAGTATTAATAAGATTTAATAAAAATGATAATTTTCAATATTAAAAATTGTTTACAAAATGTTCATGTATTAATTACAATTTACAAAGCTTAAATTTTAATAATTAAAAAAAAAGTATAATGAAATATAGAATTTAAAATGTCAAGTAAAAAATTTAAAAAATAGTAAAACCTTTTTGACATATTATAAACACAAAATTAATAAACAAGAAAATAAATACTTTAAGGTATTAAAATATTTTATTAATATTGAAGGTTATTTAAAATAGAGTATGGAATATTTGTTTTTTCAGTATTTTCAGCATTTACAAATTACTGATAAATATCTAAAATTAAAGGTAAAAGTATAAAATGATGTTAAAATAATAGTTTTATGGGGAAAAAAATAATTGGTATTGCTTGTGATCATGCTGGATTTTTATTAAAAGAAAAGTTAAGTGTTTATTTGAAGAGGAGCGGGTATGATGTAAAGGATTATGGTACTTACACTTCTGATCCTGTAGATTATGCTGATTTTGCTCATCCCCTGGCACTGTCTGTTGAGAAAGGAGAAGTATTATTAGGAATAAGCATTTGTGGAAGTGGAAATGGAATAAATATGACTGTCAATAAGCATCAGGGCATACGATCTGCATTATGCTGGAATGAAGAAATATCAAGATTAGCCAGGGAGCATAATGATGCGAATATCTGCGCATTACCTGGCAGGTTTATTGATGATAAAATGGCGTTTAAAATCATAGATATATTTTTAAATACTGAGTTTTCGGGGGGAAGACATCAAAAAAGAATAGATAAAATTCCTATTTAAATAAAAATGTTATCCAGTACTTGTAAATATGCAATCAGATCGGTTATTTATATTGCTATAAATACGAAATCCGGAGAAATAATTGGAATTAAAAGAATTTCAAGAGATTTAGGTATTCCTGCACCATTTCTTTCAAAAATATTGCAAACTTTAGCAAGACATAAAATATTATCTTCTGTTAAGGGACCTAATGGAGGTTTTAGTATAGGGAAATCTCCGGAGGAAATATATTTAATGGATATAGTTGCAATAATAGATGGTCTTGATTTCTTCAACCAATGTTTAATAGGTGTTAAAGATTGCGCGGACATGGAAGTCCCGTGTGCATTACATGCAAAATATGCACATTACCGTGAAGAAATAAAGACATTATTTAAAAACGAAACAATAGCAAATTTAATTTCTGATGTTTAAATGATAATAAAAAAGTCAATATCTGAAAATTTTATATTTAATCTGAAGAAGACATCCTGCAAGAATCCCAAAGGCATTGGCCATAATGTCAAATAATTCAGCACTACGATCAGATACTAATAACCATTGCACCAATTCTATACTAATACCATAAAACAGGCTGATTAAAAAAACAGATAAGAAAGTCATTCCGGGAGAAACTCTTTCAATTTTTATTATATCAGCAAAAAGTACAATTGCAAAAACAAAAAATAGTAAAAAATGAGCTATTTTGTCCAGGAATGGTATAGGTAGCAAAGGGAGATGATTCAGATTATCTCCTGGGAGAGTGGTTAAAATAAGAATAATAACTGCAATTGAGATCGATCTGTAATATGTAAGATATTTTTTCAAATCATTTAAGGATTGAGTTCACTCCGAAAAGTCGAAATTGATTTATAAAGCTTGTACCCCCCAGCCCCCTAAAGGGGGAGAACCTATAAATCAACAACTTGCAAAAAGTCCCCCTTGGGGGATTTAGGGGGAAATGACTTTTCGGAGTAGGCTCAGATTTATAATACTTCGAAAATAATAAATAATTACAGAAGATGTTGGGTTTGTATTTACACATACCATTTTGCAGGAAGGCATGCCGTTATTGTGACTTTCATTTTTCTGTTTCTGTCAGCCAGAAACCTGATATTATTAAAGCTATTGGTATTGAATTAGTCAACAGGTTAAAAGAGACAGAATTTAATTCAATTTCGACTATATATTTTGGAGGAGGAACTCCCTCTGTATTGGAATTTAAAGAACTGGAGTTTCTTGTGGGATTAATTACATCATTTAAAATCAGTGATGATGTTGAAATCAGTTTTGAAGCAAATCCTGATGATTTAAATAAAGAATACACCAGAAAATTATTATCCATAGGGATCAACCGTTTAAGTATTGGTATTCAATCTTTCTCTGATTATTACCTTAAATTGTTAGGAAGAGTTCATACTGCACAACAAAGTATTAATGCCATTGAGAATGCGATAGAGGGTGGTTTTAACAATATCAATACTGATCTGATTTATGGTTTACCCGGGATGAGTGCAGATATGCTGGAAAGGGATATCAGGATTCTTACAGGTTATGAAATTACTCACATCTCTGCATATCATTTAACTTACGAGCCAGGAACTATTTTTGATCATTGGCGGAAGAAAGGAAGGATCTTTCCAGTTGATGAAGATGATAGTTACAGGCAATTTATTCTTTTAAGATCTATGTTAGCTGAATGTGGGTTTGAGCATTATGAAATTTCGAATTTTGCCAGATCCGGTTTTATTTCAAGACATAATTCCAATTACTGGAAGCTGGTTCCCTATATTGGTGTTGGACCTTCTGCACATTCCTATAATGGTTCAATAAGGCGTTGGAATATTTCATCGAACAAAAAATATGTTGATAAAATACTTCAGGGAGAGAAATATTTTGAAGAAGAAGAACTTAATATTAAGGATATGTTTAATGAATATATTATGACATCATTACGGACGAAATGGGGTATTATACCTGATGATATTAAGAAAAATTTTGGAGCTGATATGAAAGTTCATGTTGAGAATAAAACCAGGAAATATATAAAAGATGGTTTGCTTAAAAGAAGTAATGATGCATATATTTTGACAGAAAGGGGGATATTTCTTTCTGATTATATTATAAGTGATTTGTTTATTTAGAAATTGAAAATAAAAAATTAAAAAAGTCTTCCTTCCTTAAGGGAAAATTCTGTATTTCCAATTAATTTTCCTTCGCAATAGAGTTCAACTTTATAGTTACCTGCTATAAGATCACCATTGTTATCCCAATAAATAGATACTGGAATATCGTTATTTTCATAATTAATTTCTCTTTTAGCGGAATATGGTATTTCCTCGTTTCCTGTTGAGAATAAGCCTGCTTCAAGAGAGCTAAGTATAATACCATCAGGTCTGATCATTCTAAGGAAAATCATTTTAGGACCGGGTTCTGCAACAGTATTTTTACGAAGAGTAAAATCGGTACGAAGTTTAGTAATGCGATCAATTTTATTATCTTCTTTACCTCTTTTATTTAGTGGAACAGTATTAATTCCCGATGCAATAAGTGTTTTGGCTTCATCAGTTATTGAAGTAAGGATTTCTTTTTCCTTTTCAAGTTGCCGGGTTCTAGTTTCGAGCCTGGACCCTTTATTTTTTAATTCAATATTTTCTGCCATTAACTGGACATTTTTAGTATTAAGAGAATCTATCTGAACAATATAGCTTCTAAGGACTTCACGAATACTTTTTAATTCTTTTTCGTATCTGCGTATTTTTTCCACATCACTTATTCTCAATTCGAGTAATTTTTGAATTTTTTCCTGCTGTACTATGAGCTGGACATTCATAGTATCGTTATCGGATTTAAGAGAATCGTATTGTAGAATTATATTTTTTAATTCCACTTCAAGTGAATCTTTTTGGAAAGTAATTAATGCAGAATATTCTTCCAGACGGGCTATAATGGCATTACTTTTTTTGCGTTGATCAATAAAAAGGACAAGTAATACAATTAATATTACAGAAAGGAGTATCATGATCCCGATCAGTGTGGGGAAGGTTTGTTTTTTACTTTCCATTTTAAAATTTTTTGCAAAAGTAACAAAAAAAAATTATGGACTACTTTAATAATTCGAGTCCTTCTACGGCAGATGAACCACTTGGTGTATGCATTAATGCTTTATAAAAAAGTACTTTTGCTTCTCTTGTTTTATTAATTTTAAGTTTTGTCCAGGCCAACATTGTAAGTGCATCGTAATCGAATGGAAACAGGTTAACTACTTTTTCAAAATATTTTTCAGCAGTGGAGAAGTCATTTTTTCCGTAATAGATAAGTCCTAATCGGTGTAACACAATAGAATAATTAGGTGTGATTTCCAGAATTTTTTCATAATGTTTGATCACCTGTGACCAGTTTCCCATGGCAGATGCAGGCAAAACGATTCCCAGACGGGCCTCAACAGAGAGGGGCATAAGATCAACAGCTTTATTATAATATGCCAACGATTCTGAAAATCTTCCTGAGAGATAACACAAATACCCCAGTCTGAGATTAATTTCATAGGAGTCTTCTTTGTATACTGAGCGCAGATTTTCTATTGCTTTGTAGTAATCGCCGGAAGCCTCATTGAGATAACTTTGCTGAAATGATCCGATAAGAGCATCATAATTCTGAGCTTTTATTATTGAGGAAGAAAATAAAAAGCAAGCAAGAATAAAGGTTAAAGATTTTGCTAAAGATTCCATTTTATTGAAATTAAAGATAATAAACCAGTAAAATTCATATTTATTGTATCAAAATTCACGCCATCAGTTGGGATAAAATATGAAGAGCATGAATTATAAGAAAGAAAAATATTAAAAGTAACTTTATTTAACGGCAGGATTAAAGTAACATCTATCCGGTCATTAATTGATTCATTATTGTTATGAATAATATAACCTTCATTTAATGTTACATTTTTTATTGTTCCGAAAAAAACGGTTGTTTCCATCCAAAGTTTATTAAAAACTTTAAAGCCGAGGGTTTGACGAAATAATGTATTAATATCTACCGGAGTATTTGATTTTATTTCTTTTACATGATTTAAAACTGAGGTTAAATATAAATTCAGATTTCCGAGTGGAAAATATACCAGGGTAAAATTCTTTTGAAACTGTTCTGCATCATTAAGATTGGCAAGTGTCAATCCTAATCCGGTTTTTATAAATCTATATGATTTAAATACAGAAATATCACCTGCCAGGTAATTTTTTCCTATTCCCTGAATAATATATCGGGTACCGTAATATTTGTCAAAGACATAAAAATCAGGATTTTGGTATCTTACATAATGCATTGAGCTTAAAATGGAAAAATTATTTACAGGGATTATTTTTGCTGACAAATAATATTGAAACTGATAGCTTTGTGTATTTAATGTTTCATATATACTTCCGAGGTAACTATTTATATAATACTGATTTTTTATTATACCGGTAAAAGCCTGGGAAAGATACAAAGAGGGTGATATATCATGTTTTATAAGTAGTGAATTGTATAAAAAGCTTTTTGTAATTATCTGATATCCGTCTGAGGTTGAAATTTCTTCAAAATTTAATTCATTTTCCGGGCTACTGTTAAGATTTAAGAAGTATGCTGAATTGAAAATAATTTCTGATAAAGGTTTAAGATTTAAGGCTGGGATTTTTAAGGTCTCATCCTTAGGTTCAGATTTATTATAAAAACGTTTTGCGTCATCTTTTTTTCCTGAGAACAGGTATGAATAGCAGAGATATTCTTTTGGGTCATAATCAATATTATTCAGGGTAATAGCTTTTTTAAAATGTTTTTCAGCCTGAATATAATTACCTCTTTCAAAAAAGGCTATTCCTGCTCTCATTCTGAGATAGTAATAGTCAATATCATTTTTAAAAGCATTACGGGAAATTTTACTGAGATTTTTCCAGTCTTTTTGCAGGTAAAGGTTAAATGTGAGGGAGTCAATATATTTATAATCGTTAAAATGTTGTGCTTTTAACTGAGTACTAATAAACAGGCAGAACAAAATTATGGTTATTTCAATTGATTTCAGCATTCAGGGATAAATTATGACCATTAATAATAAATGATTTAATAGCATTATTATCAATATTTATTTCAGCAAAGATTGTTTGTAGTTTTTTATGGAAAATTTTTTTTGTTATTGTTGATGTCAATTGGTAATTTTTTAAGAATGAATTTACAGGTTGTTCCTGATTATTTAACACATAAGTAGTTTTAAGGAAAAGAAAGAGAGGAGAGAAAATATCCTGGATCCACAGGATTGGTCCATTAAATGTCAGGTTTGGAGGGATTTCGTCAACTACTTTAATATCATTATAAAAAGTAAAAAACACATTAAAAGCAGCAAGGTAGAAGTAATATAGAATAGAATTTCTGTTTCCTTTAAAGTGAGTAAAATATATTTGAGTTCCGTTATTATAGAACCAGGCTGAAGAGTTATCGTTATGGTTAAAGATAAAGGAAGTATTAAATGAATCTGTCATAATTTCCCATTTCTGGTTGAAAGGAATATTATTTAATACGCCTTTGACATTTAGTTGTTTACCGGGGATAAATTTCCATGCATTAACTAATGCCGGAGCCAATTCCACTGATGAAATAATTTGATCTTTTAAAGGGGAGGAGTATGATTTTAATTGTTCCTTATTGTCTTCATACAAAATATAGTAGCTAAGAGGATAAAATATTGTTTTGGACCCGATAAAAGGAGTAGATTGAAACTGCAGATGAAGATGTGGCCATGGGGATCTTCCGGAGTTTCCTGCTTCACCAATTTTTTGTCCCTGTTTTATCACATCTCCCTGTTTTACACATATTGATCCGGATTTCAGATGATTAAGGCTGCTGTACAAATAGTCATTATGTTTAATTATGACTGTATTACCCCAATTATTTAACAAGTTAAATTCACCAATTGAATTATCAGGAATATGGTCGACAGTTTCAGTAATAGTGCCATTTGCAGGTGCAAGTACAGATTTTCCAAAACAGTAATAATCTTCAGTGAACAGACCATCATTTTGATATTGTTTTCCATTATTATCTGTAATGATAAAATCCCATGCATGTTTCCAGTCATCTTTATGGGTTATTTCTCCATTATGACTTTGTGCAACGGTCCATTTCCCATGGAATGGAGGTTTAAAGTGAACGAGATAACGTTGATAAGCTTTTTTCTTTTGGTAAAAATAAGAATACAGATTTTTTTCAGGACTATTATACTGGAAGAAAATATCTGCGAGTTTATCGGAAGGTGATGTTCTGAATTTCAGTGTATAGAGAAAAAGCAATACAACTATATTAAATGGGAGGGAATAAACGGAGAGTTTAAATATTGAAAACAGACCTGCAAGGCTAACAGTAATTAATATTACAACAGGGATAAGGAAAAATGTCCATATCCAGGATCTTGGGGAAGGTATTAAAAAAAATCCACCTATAGCGATAGAAGTAAGGATAAAATTAAAACCAATATAAGTATAGCTCAATTCTGCGATATTACCTCCCAGGGTCTGGTAAAAAAAGAAAGCAACAAAGAATCCGGCTATTGAAAGTAAAAATGCTATTCTTGAAAATATTAATAAACCAATGGAAATAAGGATTCCTGATAATACTGTATATTGAAAAAAAATAGCTGCCAGTGATATAAAATATGTTTTTACCGGGAATGAGATATTTATGTTTGTGAGGAAGTCATATAGATTTATGAGTTTAGTTCCACCCAGGTTATAAAGAGTATTTAGGGTAAAAATACCTCTTTCACTTATTCCCAATGCTGAAAAATAGTTCGATGCTATAAGCACCATCCAAAGACTAAAAATAAAAGGAAGACTAAGATAGGGCAGATAATATTTCTGGAGGATACCTTTAAACAGGTTTACCAGCATGAGTGTTAAGAAAGAAGAGATGATGATTACAATAATAAGTTGAAAGGAAAGAGCAAAATAATTACCCAGGCCCAGTCCGACCAGGAGGCTATTAAATCCATACAGGCCTTTGACAATATCGGTTTCATTAAGACTCAGGATATTTGCAAAAAAAATGATTGTAATAACTGCAACAAGACCTGCTATACCAGCCTGGTAATCAATAAAGCTAACAATAATCAATACTATTGCAAATAATTTATTATCAGAAAAAAATATTTGCGAATAACTATTCAGAATACTTGTTATTATTGATTTATATGACATATTATAATATAGACTAAGTGATCATGTTATCAGGTATGAAAGTAATATAGGCTTTTATTTAAGATGCTCAGGTATTTTTTCCTGTTCATTAAATAAGGATATAGATTCTTTTTCCCTGATAATATGTGTTTTGCCTGATTCATCAATCATAACCACATTAGGTCTTAGAGTAATAAACTGCATCCACTGTGTCATGTTATAAGCTCCGATTCTTTTTATTACGAAGTGATCTCCTTTTCTAAGGATAGGGAAAACTATAGCATCCCGGATAACATCTATATTCATACAAAGGGGGCCATAAATAGTGCATTCTTCAGTTTGATCAGAGACAGGTTGTGCTGGCATGATTTCATGCTGATACCAGAATGAAGTAAACAGGAGATTGATACCTACATCTACAATAGTTGCTCTTCGGCCGTCGGCAAGGCGTTTATTTGCTATTACAGTTCCGAGAATATAACCTGCGTCATCAATCAGGGCTCTACCTGTTTCAAGTATGATAAGCGGGAGGTTTTCTTTTTTAATCCGGGATGACATAACGGAAGAAATTATTGCATCAGCATAATCCTCAAAATCAGGGACGGTGTCGTAACCGGGGAGGTATGCGCCTTTCAGGGTATTTCTTGAGGCGAAACCACCACCCATATCGATATATGTAATAGTGTGCTTATATTTTTCGAATATACCTGCAGCGAGGTCTGACATTTTTGAAGCTGCTATTTTATAAGCTTGTGCAGACAGCATATATGTTCCGATATGAGTATGCAGACCTACTAATTCAAGGTTATCATTAACCATAATCCGGTTAAGGGCATCCCAGGCGTCTCCGTTTTCATAATTGAATCCAAATCGGTCCCAAAGGGGATAAATACCGGTATCCATATTTACTCTGATTGCTACCTTTGCGATTATATTTTTACTTTTTGCCAGTTTGATAATAGAGTACATTTCATCAAAGTGATCGATATGAATGAGGGAATTATTTTCAATTGCTTTTAACAAGTCTGCGTCTGTTTTATCAGGACCGTTAAAAATTATATTTTTTCCTTGTACTCCATTTGCCAATGCTTTATCATATTCGAAGCCAGATACAACTTCTGCCCAGGCTCCTTCCTGATGGAATACTCTGCAGACTGCGTCAAGATAATTTGTTTTATAGGACCAGGCGAAAGTAATTTTCGGGTACCTGCTTTCAAATGCCTGCCATGCTCTTCTATATGTATTTCGGATAGTCTTTTCAGAAATAACGTATAATGGAGAGCCAAATTCTTTGAGTAGATTTTTAACAGGAATTCCATCTATTCCGGTAACGATATCAATACCTGTTTTCATACCGAACTTGCCGGGCATTCCGGCAGCAATTCTTTTAACAACAGGCCTTTCAAAAGGGATTTTGCTCATAATAAAAATATTTTAAAGTTCATTATTTGTTGACAGTAATTCAAACTTTTTTATATCACAGATCATATCATAGGAGTACCTGATAAACATCACTCCGATTTCATACCCGGAAAAAGGTTTTTGATTAATTCCCATGGCCAGTTTTACCAGTGCTTCCGGCAGGTTTTGTCCTGCACCTACAGCCAGGTAAACCCATGCGGGTATTCTTGGATTGATTTCAATTATATAATATTTATTATCATTTGTTTTGATCAATTCAAGCTCCATTCCTCCTCTCCATTTAGTTTCTTTAATAATATGCCGGGTGAGATTTAACATTTTGGGATCATCAACAGTAATTCCACCCCAGGCTTTTCCTTTATCAGTAATATATTGTTTACGCATAGGAACAGCGCTGATTGTTTCTCCGTTTCCATCTCCGAGAGCGACTACATTAACTTCGGTTCCTTTAATAAATTCCTGAATAATTACAGGTAGCCCCCATTTAGCTGAAATTTTATTGAAATATATTTTTACCTGTTCTTCATTAAAAGCAGCCCATGCATCGTAAAACTTGCCTTTTACCATTACCGGCCAGTTGAATTCTTTCTCAAGATTTTTGATATCTTCATAGGTAGTAATTGCTTTACTTTTGGGAACATTCACGTTATATTTTTTACCAAATTCAGGGAGGTTTGATTTATGTCTTTCTTCAAATTGCTTAATAGTAGGCAGGAAAGTTTTAATACCCATTTTTTTCATTTTATCTGAAGATTTCATAAATGTATATAGTTCCGCATCGAAATTCGGAATTATCAAATCAAGTTTTTCTCTGGAGTGTATATATTCAATTCTTTGCATAAATGCATCGGATCCTTCGGATGGATAGGGAAGCAGGTAGGTTTTATGAACATGGTTTTCCATATAAATACCCGGTTCAAGATTTTCATACGCCATACCAATTATCCTGGGATTAAAGACTTCTGATTCGAGGATACTTCTGATAACAGGAATTCCGGGGCCCGGATTATCAGTATTATTAAGACCTGTAATCCCAATTGTGATATTTACTTTATTTTTCATTTTCAATTAGTTGAAACTGTTTTAGCATAGCTATAAAATCAAAAAAGAACCTTTCGAATGAAGAATGATCAATATCATACTTATTCGTAATAATTTCAGAAATTTCTTTAAAATCACGGTTTTCTTTAAGATAATGAAAAATCTCCAAACCGGTGGGATTAAATGAGTATGATTCTCCGGTTGCTGCGTCGAAAACGAATCCGGACTCACTGATTGCAATATTTGATCTGATTTTCATAATTAAAGTATTTACAATTATGGATTTTGCAAAAATCTGAAATTCAGAACTGGTAATTGTATATTATTTCGTAAAAATTGTATAAAATTTTGAGAAAATTAAATTCTTCATGTCTATAAAGCATCGATAGATTTCCTGGAAGAACGGTCCGATTTTTTATATTCAGATAGTGTATATCCGGTAATTTGTTTAAACTGTGCAGACATGTGATGGACAGAGCTATAGTCCATAATATAAGATATTTCACTAAGTGACAAATCACCTGCATCAACCATTTCCTTTATACGTTCGATTTTTTGAAGAATAATGTATTTTTCAAGTGTATAAGGTTCATGCTGGGAAAATACTTTGGAAAGATACTGGTAATTCATCCCAAGTTTATCAACCAGGTAATCAGATTTCCTGATTATGGAATTAATATTATTAAGTTCATGAACCAGTTCAATAACAGCATGTTTGATTTTTTCCACTACTATCAGATCACGATTTTTAATAATTTCAAAGCCCAGAGTGGAAAATATATTTTCAATTGAACTTTTATTGATTTTAGAAGGATTATAACTTATCGTAATTTCACCGAGTTTGATTTCATTAACATAAATTTCTGCATTATTTAATTTTTCAGTGAGAAGTATTTTACAACATTTGCACAGCATATTTTTCAGGAAATATGTTTCTGTAATATTATCCATATTATTTAAGATCGCTTAGAGAAATAATATTATTCAGGATGGCATAAACAATCAGGCCGGAAATTGTTTTTATTCCAAGTTTATTGGTTATATTTTTCCGGTGTGTAATAACAGTATGGGTTGATAAAAACAATTTATCAGCTATTTCCTTATTAGTCAAACCTTTTGCTACTAGTTTAAGAATTGTGATCTCTCTTTTACTCAGTTCATTCTGTATGATCAGAGGTTCCTGGAAGGATATTTCATTTATCAGATTTTCAATTTTCTGAAAGATATCCTTTTTATTTTCTTCAATATAAATTTTCTCCCTGAACTTACTGATAATTTCATTATTATAAATATCAGTTGAAATAATAGCTATTCCTTTCCTGAAAATATCAAATTCGATAGTCAGGATATTATATTTTTCAATATCATTAATGAGGTTGGCATTTAATACAAGAAAATCAGGATTATATTTATGTATTTCGCAGCTGATATTTTCAAGGGTATCGAGTTCACATACAACGCTGGCTTTTTCTATTCTGTTAATGATAGAAACAATACCTTTTCTTATCAGGTAGGATTTTTCTATAACAATGAATTTTATTCTTTGCATAAGTAGTACTTATCGATAAGGATTTTTTCCATCAGGGCTACTTTAGGTATCATTACTTTATCTTCAAGTGCCGCATGCATATTAAGATCTTTTTCCAGCCGGAAAAGTTCTGTCAGTATTCTATTATAAAGAGACGGGAAAGAACATGGGGGAAGGTATTTTATAATAATATTTTTCAGATCGTTTAATTTTTCTTCAATATTATCGTGTTCTGAAGCAAAATCATTAATTGAATATTCTTTAATTTTTAAATATAGATCTTCAGGTAATTTTTTATTAATGAAAGCATTTTCAATTTCCAATACATAAGGCTGAACCTTTTGTTCTTCCCTGTTGATATGGTTATCAAATTCAGTTTTATATTCGTCAAAAAAACTTTTAACCAATAATCTCTTTTCTTTTTCACCATCAGGGCAATACACCATTTCATCAATTAGTTTTTCTATTTCAGGAAATTTGTCTTCAATATAATATTTATGGGTTTTTTGCAGGTAATCCACAATGAGGCTAACAGGGAATGACAGAAGTTCTTTTTGTGGAATATAATCTTCATCAATAAAAGAGTTAGTTATCTCAAGGAAAAAATCAAGATTTACTTTATAGTCTGAACATACCGTTTCGACTGTTTTTTCCCCAAAACCCAGAAGTATTCCAAACCTGGTAATTACAGGAAGAAGCTGATAGTTATGAAAAATAACTTCAGACATTTTCATTTCGGGAGTAATATTCATAATAAATGAAAAAAATAAAATTAAAATTACAAAAAGATTTCATTATTGAGTAAAAGATTATTTTCAGGAAGATAAGCAGGAAGTGTCAGTAAAGTTTTTTCCGGTATTAATTTGATCTTTAAATAAACATAAAATTGTTAAAAGGTAAAATATAAGTTAAATAAGAGTTAAAAGTCTTAAAATTATTTAAATTGTTAACTGTCAGCTATATCTTTATACCAGAATGTATAATAAAATAAAAATATTGACTTTTTTACTTATTCCGGTAATTCTTTTTTCACTATCCGGCTTAAGTTTACATTTTCATTATTGTAATTATTTGCAGAATTTGTTTGTACATCTTCATTTTTCAAAAGATAATCAAATGATACATAATTGCTGTCATGAAAATAATTCACATGCATCCTTTTGTATAAGTCATGATAAGCATGAGAATACTTTTTCCACCGAACACAAATGTTGTTTTGATTATATTTCCGAAATTAAAACTGACAAGAATTATTTTTCTCAGAAAATTATCTTCCTTTTTTATCCCGGAGAGAGTGTATTAAATAATTTTATTATCAGTAAGGCATTAACAGACAATGATTTACATATAATTCAACAATTTAATAATTTTATTCTTCCGGATATTAATTCCAAAGTAGTCTTACGTTGTTGATTTTTCTTTTCAGAGATTCAGATTTAACCTGATTTCACTCATTTTCCTTTATTTTCTCTATAACAATAATTAGTTAAATTAAAATAAAACGCAGAGGCGCAAAGGCGCAAAATGCTGATTATTAATAACATACGCAATATTTAGTCAATTAATAAAATGTTCATTATCAATATATTATAAAAAAATAACAAAGTATTATTAGTAATAAAACCATATAATTAGATGAGTCATGAAAAACATATTATTTTATATATTATCTGCGATTACCCTGACAGCATATTCTCAGCATGAGCAACATATATTACGGGGTAAGATTTATGAAGTTGATACATCGGGTAATAAAAATGCTTTGGAATATGTTAATGTTTACTGGCTTGAAGATCATTCAGGAGTAATAACTGACGATAATGGAGAATTCAGTATTCACATTCCGCACGATGATAAAGCTGAAAGAGAGTTAATTATTAGTTACATAGGGTATAAGCCTGATACAATAATAGTTACAAATGATTTGCACGATATTGAGGTTTTAATGGATGCTTCCAGGTTACTTGATGAAGTGGAAATCAGAAAAAGAAGGGGGACAGTAATAAATTCAAAAATCAATATAATGCCGTCACAGGTAATTACTCAGGCAGGATTGCATAAACTTGCCTGTTGTAATATTGGAGAATCATTTGAGAGTAATGCAACAATAGATGCAGGTTATACTGATGCTGTATCAGGCGCAAAAAAGATCAGAATGCTTGGATTAGACGGGATCTATAGCCAGATGTTATTTGAAAACATACCTTTCTTAAGAGGAATGGAGTCAGGATTTGGATTGAATCATATACCTGGTCCATTCATGGAATCCATACAGATTTCCAAAGGCACCTCATCAGTAGTTAATGGATATGAATCAACGTCAGGACAAATAAATGTTGAATATAAAAAGCCTGATGCCAGTGATTTGTTATTTTTAAATTTATTTGCCAATACAGAAGGTCGTTATGAGAGTAATGTCACTTCTGCATTACGGATAAATGATAAATGGGGTACTATGTTATTTTTTCATGGTTCCCTGAACAACTTAGGTTTAGATCATAATAAAGATGGATTTTATGATTTACCACTAAATAAGCTGTATAATTTCATGAACAGGTGGGAGTACAAATTCGGTGAGGGAGCTCATTTACAGTTTGGGCTGGAGGTACTTGATGAAAAACGAATTGGAGGAGAGCTTGATTTTCAGGGGAAAAAAGATTCTGATCCCGGCTTGTACGGTATTGACATTTCATTAAAAAAGATGAGGGTTTTTTCAAAGATAGGTTATGTTGTTCCTGAAAAGCCATATAATAATATAGGTTGGATTAATTCTTATACGAACTACAGTCAGAATTCTCTTTTTGGATTACGGGAACACAGGGGTAATCAGAATAGTATATTTTCAAATTTTATTTATCAGACCATTCTTGGAAATACTAACCATCAGCTTAATAGTGGATTAACATTTCAGTATGATGATTATGCTGAATATTTTATTGATCGTGATTACGACAGAAGGGAAGTAGTTTCAGGGCTTTTTACTCAATACACATATACTTATCCTGAAAAATTGGTATTTATGACAGGACTGCGTATTGATTATAATTCGAGGTACAAAACTCTTATTACTCCGAGAATTCATGTTAAATATGATATAAATGAACACTATACTGTCAGGGGTTCTTTTGGAAAATCCTACAGGTCAGCGAATGTTTTTAACGAGAATTTAAGTTTGCTGGCCAGTTCGAGAATATTTTATTTTACAGAGAACTTCGATTTAGAAAGTGCATGGAATGGAGGTTTTAGTGTGATCAGGCATTTTCATTTTCCAGGCCAGAGAGATGGTTCGCTTACAATTGATATATTCAGGACATCCTTTCAGAACCAGGTAATAATTGATACCGACGTTGATATTTCAGGTGTACATATATATAATCTTAATGGTAAATCTTATTCGAATGCTATACAGGCTGAGTTTAATGGTGAGATCATAAATGGTCTGGAACTTACATTAGCTTATCGTTTTAATGATGTTAAGGTACAACAGATTCAAGGATTGAAGGAAAAGCCATTTGTAGTAAAGAATAAAGGATTGTTCACTACAACATATACTTTACCATCTGAAAAGTGGAAAGCTGATCTTACCATTCAGTATAACGGTAGTGCCAGGATTTCTGACACATCTGGAAATCCTGAAGAATACAGGATGTCATCAAGGTCGCCTGTTTATTTTATAGTTCATTCCCAGGTGACATATCGGTATAAGTGGCTTGATATATATGCCGGGGTTGAGAATTTAACAGGTTATCGGCAGAAAGATGCAATTATAAATGCCGATAATCCTTTCGGTGAATATTTTGATGCTACATTAATCTGGGGGCCATTGACCGGAAGGATGTTTTATGGGGGGATAAGAATAAAATTCCCGAATATTTTTATTTAGCCTTTCCCTGGTTAGCTACAGCCTCCATTGCTTTTTTCACAGCTTCATCATCACCCAGATAATAGTGTTTTATGGGTTTGAGATTTTGGTTAAGTTCATAAACCAGAGGCATTCCTGTAGGAATATTAAGGGCTAAAATATCTTCATCGCTCATATTATCAAGGTATTTCACAAGTGCCCGCAAGGAATTACCATGTGCTACAATAATTACCTTTTTACTTGTTTTAATAGTAGGTGCAATTGTGTCATGCCAGAAGGGGAGGAATCTGTTTACAGTATCTTTCAGGCATTCAGTAAGGGGAATATCTTTTTCATCCATATCCTGATAACGTGGGTCGTTACCTGGATACCTGGGATCAGTTTTTTCAAGGGGAGGGGGTGGTACATCATAGCTCCGTCTCCAGATCAATACCTTTTCATCGCCATGTAGAGCAGCGGTTTCAGCTTTATTAAGTCCTTGCAATGCACCATAATGTCTTTCATTCAATCTCCAGTTTTTAACAAAGGGTATCCAGAGAAGGTCCATTTCGTCTAATGTGATCCATAGGGTTTTAAGGGCTCGTGTAAGTACGGAAGTAAAAGCAATGTCAAAAGTAAAGCCTTTTTCTTTAAGAACTTTACCTGCATTTTCTGCTTCCAGAATTCCTTTTTCAGTAAGGTCAACATCTGTCCATCCGGTAAATCTGTTTTCAAGATTCCATTGGCTTTCCCCGTGGCGTAAAAGAACTACTTTGTACATATTAAAAGATTTTTTAGATAAAAGATAATATTTTAAAATAATCAGGGAGACAAATATAATAAATATTTTGCAGTGATAGCTGCATTCACTATGGTACAGAACAAGAATACAATCAGGTTATGTTAATTCATTCTGATTGTTGTTGATTTACTATTCCCTGGTATAGATAACCTATTTCATTCAACGTATTTTCGATAACAGGGATGTTTATCTTATTGCCGGTGATATGAACAATGTTATTCACGATATCGGCATTTACAGAAGAAATTCCCGGGATTTTACCAAGGTTTTTTTCGACAGTCATTTTACAATGATTGCATGTCATTCCTTTGACTTTAACAGATAATTGAGGCATGGTTCCAGGTTTTTTATTTTTTGCAGAAGGGAAGAGTGTTAATATATATTTTCTGAAAAGGCCGTTTAATAACAGAAGGGTAAGTACAATAGCAGATAGTAGTTGTATCCGGTAAGGGAGGAATTCATGTTGATGTTCTCCATGGTGAGAATGGTTCATGGCATTAAGAAAGAAATCGGAAGGGATAAGTTCATTTATAAGAATTCCGAAAAACAATGAACCGGCAATTATAGAGAATAAGTATGTAAAAAGTGTTTTACGGCCCAGGGCATTTCCTATCACGCTGATTGTAGCTGCATTTGTTGCAGGGCCTGCCATCAGGAAAACGATAGCCGCGCCCGGGGAAAGGCCTTTCATTAAAAGAACCGCAGCAATAGGAACAGATCCGGTTGCACAAACGTACAGGGGTATTGATGCAAGGAGGATAATGAGCATACTGATATAGTCATTTTGCAGATAGCTGGTAAAAAAGTCATCAGGAACAATAACAGCAATTACAGCAGCTATGATCAGGCCAATAACTAACCATTTGACAATATCCTGGAGAAAATCAACGAAAGCATATTTAAGCATATCTTTGAATCCTATCCTTTTTTTTTCTTCAGGATTTGGATAAATCTGTGAAGAGGTATTATTATGATCCTTGTTTTTTTCAAGTTTGTTAGTAAGGAAGCCTCCGAATATTCCGGTAAAGAAGGCAATAACAGGTCTGATAATTGCGAGAGGCCAGCCCAGGAGAGACCATGTTACCATAATAGAATCTACTCCTGTTTGAGGTGTTGAAATAAGAAAGGATACAGTTGAGCCTTTGGAAGCGCCATTTTTATAAAATGATATACCGGTTGGTATTACTCCACAACTGCATAGAGGAAGAGGAACTCCCAGCAGTGCTGCATTAATTACTGATCTCAAATTATTTTTCCCAAGGTATCTGTTTATTTTTTGTTGAGGGAACCAGGCATAAAGAATTCCTGCGAAAAGGAATCCCAGGAGAAGGTAGGGAGCCATTTCGAATGTCAGATAAACCAATTCGTGCCAGAAATTCTTTAAATATTCCATAGTTTTTACAATTAATAAGCCTATAAATCAGCAACTTGCAAAAAGTTGGGGTTGTCTCATAAATGTTTTTTAACACTAAGGAACTCAAAGTATGCACGAAGGACACAAAACTTATACTATTGATTTACAATACTTTGCGTTTTTTGTGTTATCCTTTCCGCGAGCGCCAACCGCGTGTCGCCATAGCTTTAGCGGTGGCACAAGCTACTCTGCGCCGCGTCTTCGATAAGCTTTGCTCTGCTGAAGCTACGCGAAAGCTATGCCTCCGGCGGCCGAAGGGAGGCGCTGTGTGCGTTGTGCCGTGCCTGCCCTGTCTGCCGACAGGCAGGCGGCAGGCAGGGTTAAACATATTTTGACTTATAAGACAGTCCCGAGATAACTTTTCGGAGTAAGCTTAAAGTTTAAACAATTGTACCTGGAAAATGTTTATTTTCATCAAAGAAATAATATCAGGCTTATAGCCATGGTTGCCATTCCTGCGATCAGTCCATATATAGAAAGGTGATGTTGTCCATATTCTCGGGCAGTTGGAAGAAGTTCATCGAGAGAGATAAAAATCATAATTCCGGCAACAGCGGCAAAAGTAATACCCAGGAATGTTTCACTAAAGAAAGATTGCAGGAAAAAGAAAGCAATGATTGCACCTATGGGTTCAGCCAGGCCTGAGAGAAAGGATAGAATAAATGCTTTTTTCCTGTTTCCTGTGGCATAGGAAACAGGTATTGACACAGCAATACCTTCGGGGATATTATGAATAGCAATTGCGATGGCAGTTGGAATTGCTATTTTAAGATCTGCAAGTCCTGCGACGAAAACAGCAATTCCTTCCGGAAAGTTATGAATAGCTATTGCCAGGGCAGTAAAAAGGCCCATTCTGTAAAGTTTCTTGTTTTTTGCTTCTTTATTTCCTTTGATTTCCTCAACACGTTTAATTTCATGAGGATTTTCGCCGGAAGGTATTAACCTGTCGATCACTGCAATAAAGACAATTCCTGCGAAAAAAGAAATAACCGTAATCCATGTACCTTTAACTTCGGTATAATTCAGGATAAGTAATAATTTTGCTTTATTGAATATTTCTATCATTGAGACATAGATCATTACACCTGCAGAAAATCCGAGTAAAACAGAGAGGAATTTTGTATTCGTTGTTTTAGTAAAGAAAGCAAGACCACTTCCTATGCCTGTTGCCAGGCCGGCAAAAAGGGTAAGCAGAAACGCAAAGAGGTAATTACCAAATTCTATTGAATCCATAAAGAATATAAGGATAATAATTTACTTACTATAACGACCATATTTACTAACAACAATCAACAAAATTATTCCAAGGGCAATAAAGGGAAGGCTCAGAATTTGTCCCATATTCATATGAATATTGCTAATCATATTGATTTCGAATTCTGATTGTTCAAATTTCATAAATTCTATAAAAAACCTTGCAGTAAATAGCATGATAAGAAACCAGGAGAAGATAACACCCTCTTTCAGTTTTTCTCCATATTTTCTTATAACAAAAAAGAGTACGACAAAAATCAGGATATAGCTTAATGCTTCGTAGATTTGGGTTGGGTGGCAGGGGAGGTGTTTCCCAATCAGTTCTCCTGTATTTGGGTCATAAAAATTTATTCTGCTACGGTCTCTTATAAACCTGAAACCCCAGGGAAGAGTTGTGGGTTTCCCGTATATTTCTGAATTCATGAGGTTTCCCAGGCGTATAGATGCTCCTCCCAGGGCAGCAACAATACTTATACGATCAATAAGCCAGAGAAATGAGAATTTATATTTTCTGACAAAGAGGAACAATCCTATAAGTATGCCAATTCCAGCCCCATGGCTTGCAAGTCCTCCTTTCCATATCATTAATATTTCAAGAGGATTTTGCAGATAATATTCTGCATCATAGAACAGGCAATGTCCGAGCCTTGCACCTATTACTGTACCGAGCGCAATGTAAAGAGTCAGTTGGTCAAGTATTTCAATTGAGAGATTATCCTTTTTGAAAAAACGTTGAAAAATAATATATCCAAAAAGAAATGCACAGGCAAAGAGTAATCCATACCAGCGAACGCCAAAGCTATCACTAATTTTAAATAACCAGGGATCAACATCCCATGTAATACTGTAAATTAACATGTTGTAATGATTTTTAAAAAGTTAAAAATAAAAAAAATAATGATCGTTTTGAAAAACACTGAGAATGATTTTCTGTTGAGTTATGTTAATATTCTATATTTGTGGGAAAAAGGGAGGAAAATATAATTGAAATCCATCGAATAAATACAGTTCAATTTTTTTTAATTGAAAGTGTGTAAAGAAATTTTATGAAGAGTAAGGATATATGAAAAATTTAAAAATATTTTATTTGTATTTATTGCCAGGTTTTTTTTTACTGGTCCATGCAGGTTGTGCCAAGATGGGTTCTATTACCGGGGGCCCTGTTGATAAAGATCCTCCAAAGATAGTTAACAGCAAACCCGAAAATTATTCAAGTAATTTTACCGGGAAGAAAATAGAGATAACTTTTAATGAATTTATTTTTTTAAATAATGTAAATCAAGCTCTTGTAATATCTCCACCATTAACCGGAAAACCTGAAATAAGACTCAGAGGTAAGACTTTACAGATAAATCTGGAAGGAGAGTACAGGGAAAATACCACTTATACTTTAAATTTCGGGAATGCAATTGAAGATGTCCATGAGAGAAATATTATGGAAAACTTTGAATTTGTATTTTCCACCGGCAATAATCTTGATTCGTTGTCCGTAAAGGGAAACATTGTCAATGCTTTCGATTTAAAACCTTCGGAGGATCCATTTATTATCATGGCATATGATAAACTGGAAGATAGTATTCCTCTAAAGGAACCCCCTGTTTATGTCGGCCGGTCTGATAAGAAAGGAGTTTTCGGAATTAATAATATGAAAGAGGACACATTCAGAATATTTGCTATTAAGGATGTGAATATGAATTACATATTTGATTTGCCAAATGAGATTATCGCTTTTTACAGTGACTCAGTTTATTTATTTACTGACAGTCTTCTTACTGAAATTCCTGACAGTCTTTTTCACCTGGTAAACGATACTATGCAAAATGATAGTATTTCTATAAGGGACACGGAACAAGGAGATACCCTTTTAATAAAAGAAAGCAACAAAAAACATCTGTTTCATAAACCCTTTTTCATGGATCTTTATTTTTTCGAGGAAGATAACAGAACACAATATCTAATTGATAATGAAAGGAAAGAGGACAAACATATTTTTCTTGTTTTTAACTTACCTTTACCGGAAAAGCTTAGCATTAAAAGTTTAAATTTTGACACAGAAAACTGGTATCTGGAAGAAGCCAATACTACAAGGGACACATTTAATATTTGGATAACAGATAGTAGTATAATAAAATATGACACTTTAACATTACTTTTAAATTATCCCGGTACCGATAGTTCCGGGAATTATAAACAGAAAGAAGATACATTAATTTTAATTAACAGAATAAAACAAACCAGGGGAAAGGTAAAGGAAGAAGTTAAAAAGCCTGTATTGACGGTCAATACTATTTCAAATAAAAGTAACCAGGATTTGCATAAAGATATATTATTTACATTTAATTATCCTGTTGACAATATTGACACTTCAAAAATCTTTTTGTTTTCGGTTATTGATTCTGCGGAGACTAATGAGAGTTTCACCATGAAAAAAGATACACTCTCATTAAGGAAGCATTTCTTAATTAAGCAATGGAAAAGTAAAATGAAATACAGGTTGTTTGCTGAACCTGGTGCGTTTACTGATATATACGGAATCAGCAATGATAGTATTACAATAAATTTTTCAGCCCAGGATGAAGAATTTTACGGGATTCTTCATGTAAATACCAGCAATGTTAAAGATCCTCTTTTAATTCAACTGATGAGTGAAAAGGAAGAAATATATGAGGAAAAGTATATTATGAATGATGCTTCTGTTTCTTTTCATTTTCTAAAGCCCGGTAAGTATAAGCTTAAATATATTTATGATATGAATAAAAATCATAAGTGGGATACAGGCAGGTATTTAGAAAAACGTCAACCTGAGAGAGTAGAATATTATGAAGGGGAAATAGCGATACGTTCTAACTGGGAAATGGAAATAAAATGGAATATGAAACGGTAGAGGTTATTATTTTTTTAATTCTTTCCAGATTAAGGCAGCTGCTCCGAGGACAGCTATATTTTTATCCTGTAAGGCTGAGGGCATAAGTTTAACTTTATTTCTGAAGACAGGGAGAAGAAATTGTTTAAATCTTCATAAAATATTGAGTATAAATATTAAAATATTCTTTAAATTTAGTCCTTTGAAACTTTTATATTAAAGACAATGAAAAATTTTATTGTACCAATAGATTTCTCCAAGGATTCACTAAAGGGTCTTGAAATGGCATTATTATTTTCACAGAAGCATCCTGTGACAATTCAAATGGTGTATGTACAAAAAAGCAGTGAAGATTATCATCCCGGATCTTTTGAAGAGGAGTTTCGATTTGCAGAAATACAGTTTAATAAGTTAATTAAGGAATATGAAGGGAAATTGGGAAAAGAATCAAAACTAAAATTCATTATCAAGAAGGGGAAAATTTACAAAGAAATTGTAAATCAAGCAGAATCATATAAAGATGCAGTAATATGTGCTTCTACGCATGGTGCTTCCGGATTTGAAGAATTTTTTATCGGCAGTAATGCTTATAAAATAATTTTAGCTGCAAATAAACCTGTTATAACTTTAAGCAGAAATCAATGTCCACAAAGTATCAGAAAAATAGTCGTTCCTATTAAAATGCATGTTGATACACGGCAAAAAGTTCCCTATGCTGCAGATGTTGCAGAATTGTTCGGAGCTGAAGTTCATTTGATTTCAATTTCTACTTCGAGAAATAAAAAAATTGTAGCCAGGTTAAATGCATATGTAGCACAAAGCAGTAATTATTTAAAAAAGCGCAAAGTACAGCATGTTATTAAAAAAATGTTTGGGGATAACCTTGCCGGCCTTGCCTCAAATTATGCTCAGGCCATTGATGCAGATCTTGTTATTATTATGACTCAGAAGGGAAGCGGATTAAATGTATTGTTAGGCGATTATGCTCATGAAATGTTCAATTCCTGTCCTGTTCCTGTTTTAAGTATACCTGCCAGGGAAAAACATATTCCAACAGGGTTCAGGACTTTTGCAGGATAAACATAATTAGTTATTTTTTGAAACTAACACTTCCTTATTAAATTCTTTCAATAATATTTTTTCCTGGATGAAGTAGGGTATTATCTTACTGAGTATGTAGAGAAAATAATTTATTTTACCGGGAATAATTAAAAATTTGCCTTTCAGGGTATTATTTACAGATATCTCAGCTACCTTTTCTGACGGAACTGCAGTTAGCCGTCCTTTCAATCCATGGGCATCAATCCTGTAATTTGTACCCGGATTTGTTCTTACACCATTAGGACAGACTACTGATATGTTGATATTTGCATGTTTGAGTTCAGTTCTCAATGCTCTGCTGATATTGACCACAAAAGCTTTTGAGGCAGCATAAAGGCTTTTATAAGGGATTGAATAAAAAGCAGACAGACTCCCAACATTAAGAATATAAGATTGCTGGTTTTTTTTCAGAAGAGGAATAAAAAGCCTGGTTAATAAAACCAACGCCCGGATATTTACCAGGATTCTATCGTCAATATATTTAAGTGAAGAATCTTCGAAAACAGAGGTTCCTGCAATTCCTGCATTATTAATTAAAAAATTGACCTCGTATTTTTTTTCATTTACCCAGTTTAAAACTTTCTCCGGCCCGTCAGGAGTTGACAGGTCAACCTCTAAATAATCCGAAAGTACATTATATTTATTAATGATAGTGTCATTTACTTCTTTAAGTCCGGTATCCGGCAGGGCAATATTCAGTACATTCATTTTTTGTGAAGCACAGTAATAAGCCATGTTTTTACCAATACCTGAACTTGAACCTGTTATTAATGTAAAAGTGTTATTCATTTTATTTATATGGTTAAGAATTTTAAGGAAGATAAAAGATAAAATGCAAATATATAATATTGTGATTTGTGCCTACTCCGAAAAGTCATCTCCCCCTAAATCCCCCAAGGGGGACTTTTTGCAAGTTACTGATTTATTCTACCTCCCCCTTTAGGGGGCTGGGGGGGAGTAAAATCATTGAAAATTGAAAATAAAAATTATCGGAAAGGGCTCATGATTTTATTTTTAACCAGTTAACAGTTTCCTCAAGTCCTTTTTTCAAATCACGGGGTGAATATCCCAATTCTTTAATTGCTTTCTCCGATGAAAGATTAAAGTTACAGTTGAATTTTCTCACAAGAGCCGGAGTGATCAAAGGTTTTCCTCCTGAAATAAAGACTTTTATCATCATTAAAGATGAAATCAACAACATGAAAAATAAAGGAATTTTGTAAAGTGCATATTTTTTCCCGGATACTTCTGATAAAACCTTAAAAAAAGTATTATACGAAACATTTTCTCCCCCTATTATATAACCTTCACCGTTTTTTCCTTTATTCAAAGCAAGGATATGCGCTATAACCACGTCGTCTACATGAACATAATTTCCTGAGCTGTTTCCGTTTCCAGGGATAAAACGCCATTTCCCGTGTATATATTTTTCGATCATTCTTGTTACACCATTGCTTTCGCTCAGTATACCCTCTCCGTAAACTCTGGAAGGATTTAAAATTACAATTTCCGGTCCTTTAAGAGAGATTGTTTTAAGGATATTTTCGAGGATGGCTTTTGAGTTTTCATAATCTATAAAATATTTATATGGTTTCGGGGAGTTTTCATTCAGAACAATACCTGGTGGTGAAGAACCGAAAACCCCGGCAGTTGAAGTGCAGACAATTCTTCTGACATTATGAACGGTTGCGGCCCGAATAATATTCATTGTTCCTTCAATGTTAAGGGTGTAAATAACGGATCGATCTTTATCCCAAACATTTGTATATGCCGCCGTATGATATACATAATCACAATCCTGCATTGCATTAAGAAGACTTTCAATTTGGAGTATATCACCTTTAAAAAGTTTTATATTAGGGACATGTAATATTTTTGCTTTTTCTTCAGAACGATACAGAGCATGAATTGTGTTTCCTTCCGCGGCAAGTTTTAATGCCAGCTTACTTCCAATAAATCCGGTTGCGCCGCTGATAAATATGGCCATATTAGAGAGGGGTTAAGTGGTTATGTGGTTAAGTGATTAAGTGGTTAAGTGGTTAAGTAAATTCAGTGCAAGTATATTAATATTATTTGTTTTATTTTTTTATTGAAACGGATCGGGATAAAGCATAGATTGAGAACCATTCATTACTTAATGCAAGAACAGTATGGACAAGGAATGCAATAATAAAACTTCCGGTTTTAAGAGTCAGGATACAAATTATAATTCCGAAAGGAATGGCACCGAGAGCTTCTTTCAGATCTTTCGGATAGTGTACCAGTGAGTATATACCTGTATTCAGTATTATCGCGGGCCAGTATCCCAGTATTTCAACAGAAGAAAAAAGAAAAATCCCCCTGAAGAGCATTTCATAAGCAAACAGGTAGGATACCCAGCTTAAAGCACTCGCAAGTATCAGATCAACAGACCAGGTTTTATTACGTATTTGTGGATATAATGCAAGGTTACCTGGTTTTTTGGAATTTAAAAAATTAACAGGAATTATTATAAGGGCAATAAGTAAAGCCCAATACAATGTATCCTTATTAACACTGAAGGAAAGATATTTCAGATCAGAAAACATAAGCAGTAAAAAAACAGGCAGGATTCCAAAAATAAAAATTCCTGTGAGTCTTTGAAAAAGTATATGATAAACATTAACTGAAGGATCAGGAGACAGGAAATTGCGTATCTTCCCGGAAGAAGTAATTGCCAGGTAAATGACATAACCAATAGTTACAAATGAAACGGAAATACTAAAAGAAAATTGATTCATACTTAATATTTAAAGATAAATGGTATAAAAATAATCTTTTTTCAAAATATTATTAAAAAACAATATATCAAATGTTTACATAGATTTCGATTTTTAGACTATTTGTCAAAAAAACTTTGTCATACGTAAATTTCATTGTATATTGGACTCGAACCTTAAAAAATCAGACTATGTTAAAAGAAAACCTGGTTGAATTTATTGAGAGGAGTATCAAGTCAAACTGGGATATAGAATCTCTTGCAGATTATAAAGGTGGGACTTATAAATACTCTGAAGTTGCAGAACATATAGCTCGTTTACATATAATCTTTGAAAAAGCGGGTATAAAAAAGGGTGATAAGATCTCACTTCTGGGAAAAAATTCTGCAAATTGGGCTATAGTTTATCTGGCTACAATTTCCTATGGAGCTGTAACAGTTCCCATATTACCGGACTTTAAGCCCGAGGATGTGCATAATATTGTAAATCATTCCGATTCAATTGTTTTATTTGTTTCCGACAGTCTTTATGAAACACTTGAAAAGGGAAAGATGCCTGAACTAAAGTTTATTATTAACTTGATTGATTTTTCTGTAATTTCTGATAATATAGGTATTGCAAAAGAAACTACGGGCAATATTCATCAGTTATTTAATGAAAAGTATCCTGATGGATTTAAGGCTGAGTCATTTAACCTGGAGCATATAGAGAATAAAGAACTTGCGGTTATTAGTTATACCAGCGGAACTACCGGGCATTCCAAGGGAGTAATGATACCACATAACAGTCTTATTGCTAATGTCCGGTTTGCACATGATCATATGCCCCTTGTACCAAATGATAAGATTGTGTCATTTTTACCTCTTGCACATGCTTACGGTTGTGCATTTGAGTTTGTTTTTCCTTTCACTCTGGGTTGTCATATTACTTTTTTAGGGAAAATTCCTTCCCCCCAGGTTGTGGTGCAGGCGTTTCAGGAGATCAAACCCCGGTTGATCCTGTCAGTTCCATTAGTAATAGAAAAAATTTATAAAAATCAGCTCCTGCCCGTTATAAATCAGCCAAAGATGAAGATCCTGATGAAAATCCCCGGTTTAAATAAGCTTATTTTCAGTAAGATACGTAAAAAGTTAAACCATGTATTCGGGGGTAATTTCCATGAAGTAGTTATTGGGGGAGCTGCATTTAATAAAGATGCTGAAATATTTTTTACAAAAATAAAGTTCCCTTTTACTGTTGGATATGGTATGACTGAGTGTGGGCCGTTGATATCTTATGCAGGCTGGAAGGAGACTAAAATAGGTTCAGCAGGAAAACTTGTTGATACGCTGGAAATAAAAATTGATTCTCAAGATCCGTATAAAGAAATTGGTGAAATTATGGTTAAAGGAGAGAATCTTATGTATGGGTACTATAAGAATGAAAAAGCTACCAAAGAAGTACTAGATGATGAAGGATGGCTACATACCGGCGATCTGGGAGTAATAGATAAGGAGAATTTCATTTTTATAAAAGGAAGAAGTAAAAGCTTGATCCTTGGGCCCTCTGGCCAGAATATTTACCCTGAGGAAATTGAAGATAAGATCAATAATCTGCAATATGTATCTGAATCTGTTGTCGTGGACAGGAATGGCAAACTTGTGGCATTAATTTATCCTGATAAAGAAAAGATAGAAAAAGACGGGATTGATGAGGGTAAGCTAAAAGAAATAATGGATCAATACAGGAAATCAATAAATGAGAATTTTCCTGCTTATATGAATATCTCGGAGTTCAGAATTAATGCTGAAGAATTTGAAAAAACGCCAAAAAGAAGTATACGCAGGTTCATGTATCAGAAATAGTCAATTATTTCCGGACAAACATTTTAATTAGCTGTTACAAGTGCGCGGGAACACATTTTAAGGGGTAAACAATAATGAAAAAAGCTGTTATAATAACAGGTGGCGGGCTGGGTCACAGAATGTGTTCTGACATTCCCAAACAATTCCTTGATATTGGAGGCAAACCTTTAATAGTACATACTATTGATGTGTTCATTAGATATGACCGGAACATTATTATAGTAGTAGTGTTACCTGAGGATTATTTTGAATTATGGAAAACAATAGAAGAAAAATATTATGCTGAAAAGGATATAATATTAGCTTCAGGTGGTAAAACCAGGTTTGACAGTGTAAAGAACGGATTGGCCTTATTAGGTCAGGATATGATCATTGCCATTCATGATGCAGTAAGGCCCATGGTTTCCGTTGAGATAATTTCGAAATGTTACGATATTGCAGAAGCCAAAGGTTCAGCCATTCCGGTTGTGTCATTAAGTGAATCAGTAAGAAAAGAAGAACAAGGCAGGAATTATTTTGTATCGAGGGAAGGACTAAGAATAGTACAAACACCACAGGTTTTCAGGGGAGAGATAGTTAAGGAGGCTTATAACCGGAATTATAAAAAGGAATTTACTGATGATGCAATAGTTGTTGAAAAAGCCGGAAATAATATTTTTTTGACAGAAGGTAATGTTGAAAACATAAAAATCACCACCCCATTTGATCTGCGCATAGCCAGAAGTTACCTGACAGGCAATTAGTTACTCTGTACGGTCGTCGTTAATAATACCGATTTCCCCTCCGAGGTTTGTTTTCACGTAAACACTCACCGGATTTCCTTTGTAACCAATGAATCCTTTCAGATTAGCTGAAGCATCAATGATCCTTCTGGCAATAACTTTTGCAATTCCCCCTGAGCTGGCCTTTACATAGCTGTCTTCTGCCTCCAGAGTATAAGCAGAGTATGTTCCACCGGTAGTTACATTAATATTTTGTTTCTGCACTTTCCCGGTAAATGAAAGTAGTCCTCCCTGTGAGGCAGAAGCTGTAAGTGAATTAAGATCCAGTTCAAGATCTATTTTTCCTCCTGATTTTGCATTAAATTCAAAATCATCTCCTTTCAGGGGCATAGCAGAAATAATAATTGCACCCGATGTTACGGATAATTTATGTAAATCCTTATAATAAAGTTTAATTGAAACTTTCGCTTCTTTGGGAGTATCTGTTCTCAGTCTTATGCTGAGATCTGAGTTGGATATTTCTGTAAAAACTTTATCTGGTGTTGTGTTTTCCAGGAATAATTCTGCTCTGTTTTTATCTGAAAGATATATTTCAACCCTGATATTTCCAATTATATCAACTGAATAAAAATCCTCAAGATCCCTGGTTTCAGTTTGTCCGTTGACAGGTATGACAAAGAATGACAAAAAAAACAATAAAATTATAAAGCTAACACTTGATTTCATATTAAGATAAGGTTTAATGATGACATTTTATAATGGTACAAATTTCATGCATTTTTCAGAATAAAGAAGTATTGCCAGGCAGTTTTTTTTGAAAATGTAACATAAACAGAATATGTATGAGAGGGTGTGTAAGGAGGATAAAATTTTAAGTCTACTCCTAAAAGTCTTATCCCCCCCAACCCCCTAAAGGGGGAGTTGCTGAATATAAGCAACTTACGAAATATGTCCTTTAGAGATTTCAGGGATATGACCATTGTTTTTTGAAAATAAGAATTTTCGGAGTAGACTCAATAATGGCAACAAAATAAAGATCTGAAAAAATTTTACAGAAGAAGATGATAAAGAGATTATATTATTATTTATTGGATTTTGTTTTTCCCCGGAATTGTTACATATGTGAAAAGCTATTAACAGATTATGAGTCAGTAATTTGTTCTGAATGTTACTATTCAATTCCCAGGACAAATTTTCACAAAGATCCGGAAAATGCTGTAATACAGCTATTCTGGGGAAGGATTAATATTTCGTTTGCAACAGCATTCTTTTATTATAATAAAGGAAGTAAATACCAGAAATTAATTCACAATCTGAAATATGAAGGACAAAGTAACATAGGAATTGAAGCAGGAAGGATGTTTGGTGCAGAGATAAAAGGATCAGTTTTCAACTCAGTTGATATTATTGTTCCTGTTCCATTACACAGGAAAAAACTAAAAAAACGCAGATATAATCAAAGTGAGATGATCGCACGGGGCATTTGTGAATCATTAGATAAACCTTTAGTCAATGATTTACTGGAGCGTATTGAATATACTGATACACAGACCCGCAGGTCAAGGTATGAAAGATTTATGAATGTTACAGGATGTTTCAGGTTATGCAGCCATGAGAAACACATGCATAAGCACATTTTATTAATAGATGATGTAATAACAACAGGCTCTACTCTTGAAGCCTGTGCTGCTGTTTTGCTGGAAGCGGGTTTTAAGGTAAGCGTTGCAGCTTTGGCAGTGGCGTGAGTGGGGAAGGGATCAAGGGGATCAAGGGGATCAAGGGGATCAAAGGGATCAAGGGGATCAAAGGGATCAAGGGGATCACGGGATCACGGGATCACGGGGAACAAAGGGATCAACGGGAACAAAGGGAACAAAGGGATCAAAGGGATCGGGTAGAGACGCACGGCTGTGCGTCTTGGGGGAAGTATCATGCAGTTCTTTTTTGGAAGAAGGCACAGTTGTACATCTTTGCAGAAAAATAGCTTAGGGATTATCTGAAGAACATACAGCAGTACATCTTCAAAGGGGAAGCATGGTTTGCATAATCGTGATTCAGGAGAATTCTTTAAGGGATATTAAGAATAGATCATATCGCTATGTTTCCCGGGGGTTTACATTTCATTTAGCAGATATTCAGTAAGTATCTGTACTCCTTTAGATGCTTTTTCTTTAATATGAACGATATTTTTTGAACTTTGGACCGAGATTTTATTAGGATCAATTATAAATACTTTTGTCCGTGGAGGTATGTAATCGATGAGGCCTGCAGCAGGATATACATTCATAGAAGTGCCTATTATTGCCAAAAAATTAGCTGTGCTACATATATTTATTGCTTCTTCGATAGCTGGCACAGGTTCACCGAACCAGACAATATATGGCCGGAGTTGAGATCCTTTCTCACAAAGATCTCCCAGGTTCAGATCTTTATCAGTAATATCATATATCAATTCTTTATCGGCAGTACTTTGTGCTTTATTCAGTTCTCCATGGAGATGTAGTATCTTACTGCTTCCGGCTCTTTCATGAAGGTCGTCAACATTTTGAGTAATAATCGAAACGTCAAAATATTCCTCAAGCCTGAACAATCCTTTATGCCCATCATTTGGTAATGCATTTCTTAATTGTCGTCGTCTTTCATTATAAAAACGGAGGACAAGTTCCATATTTTTTCCCCATCCTTCCGGACTTGCCACTTCAGTGACATCATATTCTTCCCAGAGTCCACCCATTTCCCTGAAGGTTCGTAATCCACTTTCGGCGCTGATACCTGCACCGGTCAGAACAACAAGTTTTTTCCGCATTTCCCTGATGGTTTGAATTTGCAAAATAATAAAGATTTTTTAAGGAGACAATAGATAGTGGAGTGAATGAGTGAATAAGTGAATAAGTGTATAAGAGTATGAGAATATGCAGTAGGGGCAGGGCATGCCCTGACCGATTTAATTTATTTATATAAAAGTTGAATAATTTATAACATTTCCGTAATATTGCATTCCCAAATAATTTTAAAATTAGAGGGCCCATAGCTCAGCAGGTTAGAGCACCTGACTCATAATCAGGGGGTCGCTGGTTCGAGCCCAGCTGGGCCCACAATATTAAATTGCAAAACCCTTTAATACAATATATTAAAGGGTTTTGTTTTCTAAGGGGGATAAAATAGGGGACAGAATTATTTATTTTTAATCATTTAATATTAATATAATTAATTGATTTCTATATCTTCATAATCAGAAAAATGATATATTAAATGTGTTTTATATTTTCCTCTTAGTCCTCTATATCTATTTGAATTAAGCGGATGCTTTACCCAGTCTTTTGATTCAACAAGTTCATTTATATGTACCCCATCATTTGTTGTTAAAAAGCAATTAATATCAGAATGAGGATAATTACAAATTGTTTTATTATGAGTTACTTCTATTTTAATTATATCATTCTTAAACTCAATTATTCTGGCAAATGGATGATACTCATCGATATTTTCATTTCCAAAATCTAGATTGCATGAATACACCCTAGTTTGATTTTTATGTATAAGTTTTGATTTTCCATTTAATAAATTCTTTGTCGATGAATCGTATAAAACGTCTTTTGATGATCTACAAAGAATAGACCAATTTGTGGAAATTTCACCTAATCTTGTTTCATTCCAATGGTTACTTTGCTCTATTTTCTTAGATCTTCTATAAAGAATACCGGAATTTATTACACCAAGATTTTTTCTTCCAAAACTGATGAGATGAAGTGGTCCGCCTTTTTTAAGAAAAAGAATTACCAAGAAAATATTGTGTAAACAAGTAAATATTTTTGATGTCAATTTGATCAGCATTTAAATAATCATATTTATAGCCTAACCCCTTTTTACCTATTATAGCTAATGAAATACCTCCAAATTCATCAATTATTAATGATGAATCCACATCCATTTGCTTTCTAAATAATTGTAATTCTCTTTCTTGAGTAAAGATTAATTTAAAATTTTTTGGTGGAAACATATCAGATAATTGATCTAGTATAAGTTTGAATGATTTTTCTTGAATATCATTAATATTAAAATCAGAGTTTAATAATTGCTTATTATATTCAATATAAAAATCTATTTTAAGATCTGATAATTGATCTTCATTAAAAGATAAATAATCAGTATTAATATCTTTATTTTCTAAACAGTCAATTATTTCCTCTTCGTGATATGAGTATTCAGGAAAAATTTCTTCGACTCTGTCTGGATCTTTAGTAATTAATTCATATTCGTTATTATCATTTAAACTCATAATAGTAAACCCTTTATAAAATTATTTAATGTATTCTTAGAAATTAAATTAATAAAATCATCAAGAATTTTATATATGATTACAATGTCTAATCCTGTATCAATATTACTTGAAATATTGTTATTAAAATCAAGTTTAATTTGCAAACCTCTACTGTCTAATCTTAACGGTTCTTTTTCAAATTTATTCCCTTTAGCAGTAATTTTGACTTGATACCGGGTATAAGGACTTACATCAACTTTAAGGATATATTTCTCTTGGTATCTTTTTTTGTATTGATATCTTAATTCAATTATTTTGTTATCTATAAGACTAAAATTCGTTTCAGATTTAATAAGTGGAAGAATTTCTTCAACCTTCATCTCATTATCTAATAATGATAAAATACCAACATATTTCAATTTTTCTTTTGAGATAACTGGTTCGAGTATTTTAATTTTCTCAATTAAATAATTTTTAATTAACACTAAGTCATTCTCATAGTTTTTATCATAGTTTGTTTCTAAAATAATCTTATTTTGAGTAACTTGTAGTTTTGAAAATGAATTTAACGAAGATGCTTGAAAACGAATAATATTTGGATCAGCTTCATCAGGTACATTATTTATTCGAAAAGGAATCTTAAATGCTTTTTTTAAGGTATCTTCAAATTGAAATACTTCATGACGAATTTTAGCATTATCCTCAATAACGAAAATTATTTTCGTATTCCTTAATTTCATTCTTCCGGATATTTATTGTAAAATTAATAAAAAGCTTTATATATCATTAACATACTTGGTTAAAAATTGTTAATTATGCTTATAAATTAAGTTAATAATTATAATTACTTGGATTTGTATTAATGTTATATATATAATTTCTAATTAAATTCGAATTTTTATTAGAATAGCGAAATTAATTATTGACAAAATTTTATTTTCTCTATATTTTTCTTGTTGTTATTATCAATTTTACTGATTTTTTCTGACTTTCTCCTATTTTTTTCTGTTTTTTCCTGTTTTATTACAATAAACTTCAGAGTTTTCCTGATATTTAAACAGAATTCTATTGTCCCACTGTCCCATTTCTTTAAGTGGGACAGTGGGACAGTTAATTACTTTCATTAGTTTCTTTATATTTTTTTATCCATCTTGAAATATTGGATTTAGGTATATTCATCAATTTTTCTATTTCTCTGATAGACTTACTTTGCTTGAAATAGGTAATAACTTCAGCTTTTTGTTCATCTGTATATTTAGTTTCTTTTGTATTATCATAACAGTATTCTGATTCATTAACGTCTTCTTGGATTAATTCAAACCATAGTTTCTTATCTTCACTTAATATCTCTATTAGATTAATTCCTGCTATTCCTTCAGCTTCAAATCTTGATTTATCAGGAACAATTAATCTTTGATTTGCCACATTTGTTTTACGGATCAGAAAGGTATGATCCGCATAATCAATTAAAGAACTTGGCCCAAACATTAAATCAGAATGTGATTTTGCGGATTTTGTGCCTTTATTAGTATGATTTAATATCAGGATAGTAACATTATATTTCTGTTTCCACAGATTGAGATAATTATAAATAATACTGATATTAAGATTAGTTAGCTCCCTTTCTTTCTTTATTGTTAGAATTCCTGATGCAAATGCTTTAAAACTATCAATAATTAATAAAATTGGTTTCGTTTCTGATAAAGCAAATTCTATCTGATTAATAGTAATATTAGGATATGATAAAAAAGAAACTGAATTAAGCTTATGAAGTTTAGTTAAATCCTGGTTCTGATAATAAGTTTCAATTGGTTCGACAAATAACTTAAACTCAGGTTCATGAATTTCAAAATTTAAATAAAGAATATCTCCAAATTTTGTAATTTGATATCCTAGAAATGATTTTTGTTCATAACAGATAGCAAAGCTTAAAAATAAGGCTAATCTGGTTTTTCCTGAACCTCTTTCAGCAGCCAGTATATTTATTCCATTTTGAAATATTAATGGTGGAACAAGGCAGTTAACCTTATAATCAGCATATCTTGATGTAAGTTCCTCAGAAGAAAGAATTATTTTCCTGATATCTTTTTCAGCGGGATCACAATGTTTGATTTTTTCACTTTCACAAATTGTAATGTTTTCTAGATTATTCATAGATCACATCTTTTTATACTTTATATTCCTGACTGATTGAACAGCTTGATTTATCTCATCAGCTTTATAAAGTACTCTGTTTCCGATACGATAGGATTGTAAAATTCCTGCTTTTGACCAGTTATTAAGCGTGGGCAGCGATATTTTAAGAATTTTTACTACTTCAAAACGATTTAGGTAAGTTGTTGATTCATCTGATTTACGTTTGAAGTTTTCTTCTTGTGATTTTTCATCAAGTGCTTCACGGATTATTTTTTTCAAATCCTCTGAAGTGATTTCATGTAATATTAATGATTCCATATGAATAAATTTTTCAGTAAAACTATTTCATATGGTTGGCTGTGGTGGGGGTTGTGGTAACCACAAAGTTTTATTTAATTTTATCTAACGCTTCTAAATCCTTATTAATCATTTTAATCTGTTCTTCTAAATCAACTTTCCTAAAAAGATTAAGAACAGTTTCAAGATTATTCTTTGTTTTAATATCAGAATCTTCAATCTTAAGTCCATCAACATATGTCAAGTATTTCCTAACATTATCTGTATTCCTGTTTAATAATTTCGATAATAAAACAGCCTTCTTTGTATTATCAAGATTTATACTCTTAATAACACCTAAATAATGAAGAATTAAAATTTGCTGTTTAGTTGTAGTTTCGTCTGTTCTATCTCCAGGTTTTTTCTTATCTTCTTGAATCATCTGTTCTATTAAGTCTATTATATCCTTTTTAAACCCTGGATGAAATTGATCATTTAATCCTGAAATGTAATATGACATAGCTATTCTATTTAAAAAATGGATGATCTAGTAATTTATTAGCATTTTCTTCCTGTGATATACGAATATATCGTAAAAAACTTTTTTCTGTTTGATGACCAGTTATTTTCATTATTGTTATTGAAGGGATTCCTGTAAGATATAAATTGGTTGCAAAGCTTCTTCTGGCCGTATGAGTGCAGATCAGATTTGATTTTTTAACTGATTTTTTAATAAGCTTACCTCCTTTTGTAATAGAAACTTCAACCATATCATTTATTTTGGCTAATGTTCCCAAATGTTTGAGATTCAGATTCATTTTAGCATTTGATAATGCTTTAGGGATATCATTGTTATATTTGTTTAGAATTTCCCTGACATATTTATGTAATGGAATAAAAACAAGTTCATTTGTCTTACTGGTTCTTATTTTTATCTTGTTCCCGTCAATTATATTCTCCTTTTTTAATTCTGTAAAGTCAGAAAATCTCAAACCTGTAAAACAGCCAATAATAAATAAATCCCTTATATTATCAAGTTGGTTGTCATTTTGTAAATTAAGATTATAAATTCTCTCTAGTTCATCAAGATTCAAATAGATTTTATCCGGTTCTTCAGCAGGTCTTTTAAATTTTCTCTTTTTAAATTCTATTGTTTTATTTATTCCTCTGTCTGTTGCTTCATTTAAAAAAGTCTTTAAAATTTTAATGTGTTTACCAATGGTATTTTGTGAATAGTCTTTTTCTGTCAGATAAGAAATAAAAGAATGGTAAAATTCTAAGTCAATATCTTCAAATGAGATATTCTTATGTATATAAGCCCGAAAATCTTTTAACTTTGATAAGGTTGTATTATAAGCTTTAATAGTTCCCTTTGCTTTTATTGTTTTGCATTCCTCTATGTACTTACTGATAAATGAAAACAGATCATATTCTTTTTCATTTTTTCCTAGTCTTATTGTCTTATCAAGTTCTTTTTTAATTAAAGCGTTTGTTGGTTCGTGGCCATCGTTTAATATCTTTCTAAAAGCATTATTAACTTGTGTTCGAATAGATATTAATCTTGCATTGAATTCAGGATATTCAGGATATCTTTTTGTTTCTTTTACCCTTTGATTTTCAAAATTCCACAGGTTAGGATTAATTTTTTCTCCGGTTGAATATTTAAATCTTTTATTGTTATAACTTAAAAATAGATATATAAGTGTTTCTTCTTTTGCTTTTGGCTCTTTAAGAAAGAAATTAACTTTAGGCATAATTTGAGTATATTTGATGAATCAAATATAAAGATTATTTTAACTAGGGGACAGTACAGGGGACAGTCTTTTTTAATTTGATTATAATTCTTTATTCTTGATTATTCGATAAAATGATTATAAGATATTAATTATCAGGATATATAGAAATAAAGACAAATAATGAAAAAAATATATTTGTGGTTCAGCTGGGCCCACCTCAGCCCTCCGAAGCTTTAGCGAAGGAGGGCTTTATATTTAATATACAGTTTTGCATCGCCAAGCCTTTTGCGGGTTTCGGTGGATGCAACCCACTGACACCCGAAGTAAAAACGCATATATTTTCGTCTCTGAATAATTATTTTTATTTTTGATTATATTTTTCATTGATCACTACAAGTAGTGGACCATTTGAAAATTATGTCATTGCTGTAACTATGCGGTTTATAAATATTTTAAAGTGGGTTGATAATTCTTTTTATGCAGGTTGTACATTAGACTGGTAATAATGCTATTGTGCGTGGGGAGTGAAAAGGAACGAATTATAAACTGGAACAATTTTAAACTGGTAACACATTTTTTATTGCCAAAGGATTGATGATTCCTATATTTTTTAGCCCAACTGCGATGAAAAATGCCTTACCCACCCTACATAATGTCGTTAATTCTTTATATGAACTTGAAGGAGTTGAAATATGAGCGCAAGTCCTAATGAGGTAACCCTCGTCGGCGTCATGAAAACCAATGGAACGATCCGTCAACAGGATAACCTTATCGAGCTCACCGTAAGCGATAATCCGGCCACGGATGGTTGCCTCTACTGGAACTGGGTCGTCGATCAGTCCGATATCATAGGGTTCGATGGGGCGGCCCGCTCTATCACCTTCGTTCACGACGACCCAGGTGACACGAAGAAGACGAAGGGAAAGATAGTCCTCGCCGGGTTCGACACGACGGACTGGGAGAAAGACGGCAGTTTCACAATCCAACTCAAGGATCCTGTCTCAGGCGTCACGAAGCGCACAGCCGACGTGCAGCTGTCGTTGCGCGCTCTGGTGAACGGTTTCACCATTATCGATGGCCAATCGTACTCGCCGGCGACAGCGGGGACCGAAGGGGTCAACGGGGCCGGGCACGCAGGTTTCACTTTTCACGTAGACTCGGCTGATATCTCCCTCGCAGGCGTCACTGGGCCAAGCCTGATACTTGATCCTATGGGGCGTGTTCAAGCGTACTCTTTTCCGGGTGCGTCCTGGAACCAAGAAGGCGATTTCATTATACGCGTCCAAGACGGAGCACGTCCCAATGTGCAATGGGCCACGATCTCCGGTGTCCAGCTCGCCCTGCGGCAGCTGTTAGGCAACGGCGTCACGATCATCGATGGGCAGAGTTACCAGCCCGCCGTCGCGGGTACTGAAGGTGTAAACGCAGCGGGCGTGAACGGTTTTGTGTTCACAGCTCCGTCGGCTGACATCTCGCTGGCTGGTGTGGGAGGAGCGTCACTAACGTTCGATGAAATGTGCCGGGTAAAGACCTACAGCTTCCCTGGTACTAGCTGGTGCCAGGAAGGCGACTTCACCCTGTGTACGCAGGACGGCAGTGCGGAAGGGACGAAGCGCCCGATCTCTGTGGTGACCGCGCGGCCACTTGCCCTGCGGCAGCTGTTAGGCAACGGCGTCACGATCATCGATGGGCAGAGTTACCAGCCCGCCGTCGCGGGTACCGAAGGTGTAAACGCAGCGGGCGTGAACGGTTTTGTGTTCACAGCTCCGTCGGCTGACATCTCGCTGGCTGGTGTGGGAGGAGCGTCACTAACGTTCGATGAAATGTGCCGGGTAAAGACCTACAGCTTCCCTGGTACTAGCTGGTGCCAGGAAGGCGACTTCACCCTGTGTACGCAGGACGGCAGTGCGGAAGGGACGAAGCGCCCGATCTCTGTGGTGACCGCGCGGCCACTTGCCCTGCGGCAGCTGGTAGGCAATGGCGTCACGATCATCGATGGGCAGAGTCACCAGCCCGCCTTCACGGGAACCGAGGGTGTAAACGCGGCAGGCGTGAACGGTTTCGTGTTCACAGCTCCGTCGGCTGACATCTCGCTGGCTGGTGTGGGAGGAGCGTCACTAACGTTCGATGAAATGTGCCGGGTAATGACCTACAGCTTCCCTGGCACTAGCTGGTGCCAGGAGGGCGACTTCACGATTTACGCGAATGATGGGACGAGGTCGACCTCCGTCATCGATGGACGTACGATCACACTGAGAAAGATCAGCCATGTCAATTTTTATTTATTCGATAACCAGACCGCCGTTGATCCCACGACTATCAACGGCAATCCGTCGGGTACTTCTTATGACTGGTCGTCATCCGACGAGAGGGTGGTGATATCGAATGGAGGTGGAACCCGTGTCGAAGAACGGATCACGTGCAGCGGGGTCGAGGCTGGCACGGATATGGACTTCAACCTCATAATCACGGACGGGACGCGTCCGGAATCGCATATCCCCTGCACCCTAAAGGCGCGTCATGTGAAGGATCCTATTAATATACCCTATTCCGAATCATCCGGATCTGAAATAGTCGAAGTGACCGGGGACTCTGTTACAGAATGGAACTTCGTGGCAGGTGTTTTTTCAAGCATTGAGTCAGCGCTCTCGTTCAACGGAGGCGTGGGGAACACCGCCAGTATCACATGGGGTGATGATGCTCTCATTAATGACGATTCAGGAACACTGACTTTCACTATCCAGCCGAACGATGCTTCGGCACCGTCCTGCACCATTCTGGTGAATATCAATATCACCGTTCTGACGAATATCAATAACGATGTGGACACCACAAAACCCACGGTGATAAACTGTATCTTTGAGATTGTCTAAATACAATCTTATGGTTGATAACGAGTAAACCAATGAAGCGAGAGAAAATAAACCGGAAACAATTTTTTGTTCTAATAAAGGCTGCGACCCTGATGATGGTTCCCGGCATCTATGAGGCGTGTTCATCTTTTTTCGATGATCTCCCACCTCCGGTAAAGCATGATGTGAATGTGAAGGTTATCTTTTCCGAGGTTATGAACAAGGCGAGTGTAGAAGAAAACTCACGGCTTGTCGTCATGAAATCCGACGTGGTGCCCGTGAGCGTTGATTGGCTCACTGATTCAACCGCGGTGCTGCATTTCGGAAAGTTCAATACCGATGATGTTTCACAATTCCGCATCGATACGGGGGCGAGGGACCTTGCAGGGAACATTCTCGATCCCTTTATCAAGAATTTCGACGTATAGATTTTCTAACTCGAGACTATGGGTATGATCCTTGAATAGAAAAAAACCTATCATTTTATTCTATGCCGTCAGGACAGTCGGCTTTTTTCCAAAAAGCTGGAAGAGAATATATTAAGGCCTATGTGCAATTCTTTAAGTTTGCCGAGGGTGAAGAAGAGGGACATGTTCATCAGTTAATTATGCGTAAGGAAATAACCGGAAAATAAAAAATTGTAAAGTGGCCTACAAACGATCAGATAAAAAGATAATAATCCCTCTTGATCCCCCCTGTAAAAAAACAATATACAATTCCTTCGAGGATGCTCAGGATATGATATTGTATATCAAAGAAAACCGTGGAATATCTGAATTGTACGCATATAAATGCCCGGTTTGCGGTTTTTGGCATTTAACAAGCAAAATAAAATAAATTAATGTTATCATTGCTGTATGAACATACTCAATAATATTAAGAACATTATCTTTGATTTCGGTGGAGTGATAATCAACATTGATTATAATCTGACAGTAGAAAGACTTAAGAAACTTGGCCACAATGATTTTGAGTATCATTATTCCCAGGTTAAACAATCAGGTCTTTTTGATAAACTGGATACCGGAAATATAAGCGGAGATGAATTCATAAATGAGCTGGCATCCCTGTTTAAAACTCCTCCCCGGAAACAGGACCTTATTAATGCATGGAATACGATGCTTCTTGATTTCCCTAAGGAGAGAGCAGAACTGCTTAAAAAGCTTAAAACACAATACAGGACTTTTCTTTTAAGCAATACCAATGAGATACATCTGAACTATTATTTTAAGAAGCTGAAAGAATGGTATGGTGTGGATAACATGTCATCCTTTGTACACAAGGAGTATTATTCCTGTTATCTTCATATGCGCAAGCCCGACAGGGAGATTTTTGAATATGTTATCAGGGAGAACAATCTAAATCCGGATGAAACACTTTTTATTGACGATAGCGCTCAGCATATTGAAGGAGCGGTGAAAGCAGGTTTAAGGGCATTTCATATTCAGAAGGGGAAGACTATATTGGACATAATAAATACTTAAAATTTTACCACAAAGTACACAAAGTGTGCACGAAGGAACACGAAGGAACATAAAGATATTCAATGTATTATCCAGTTTCATTATTTCCATCACCATTTATTAATTTCATTGCTTCCCGGATATGAGGTGTAACGTTTTTCTTTCCCACCATAAATATTATCCTTGCTTTTTCAAGTTCGGCATATACAGACGGTTGTACTCCTGATAAAATCACCCTGGTACCGGATATTTTAAGTCGCTTCAGAATTTCACGCAAATTGTGCAAGCCTGTAGCATCAATGGTTGGCACATGTCTCATACGCAGGATCAACACTTTAGGTTTTTCGTTGATATCATTAAGGATATCCTTGAATTTATGTGCAATTCCGAAGAAAAAGGGTCCGCTGATCTCGTACACTTTTACTCCTTTTGGGATAGTAAGCTTAAAGGTTGAGTCGGGGTCATTGTCTTCATCATCATCATCTGCTTCCAGAGAAACAGGATTTATTGTACTGATCTGTACCATTCGTCTCATAAAGAGGAATACAGAGAGCACCATTCCAATCTGGATGGCTACAGTAAGATCTACCAGAACAGTAAGTAAGAAGGTTACAAAAAGCACTGCCACATCTGGTCTGGGGCCTTTGGCAACGGTAAGAAAGGATCTCCATTCGCTCATATTATAGGCTACAACAACGAGTATGCCGGCAAGACAGGATAAGGGAATAAGTTTTGCCCATTTCCCTGCAAAGAACATTATGGTCATCAGAGTTAAGGCATGGATAATTCCTGCAAGAGGAGTCCTGCCCCCGTTACGGACATTGGTAGCGGTTCTTGCAATTGCTCCTGTAGCTGGTATCCCACCGAAGACAGAGGATAAGATGTTGGCAGCCCCCTGTGCCACAAGTTCGATATTTGATCTGTGTGTGCTTCCTATCATACCATCTGATACTACTGCGGATAGGAGAGATTCGATAGATCCCAGTAAAGCGATAGTAAAAGCAGGTTGTAGAAGTTTACGTACAGTATCGAAATCAATTTGCGGAACAGAAAGGGTCCCAAAACCCGCAGAAATTTCCCCGAAGCGGGTTTCAATAGTTTCCACAGGAAGCCGGAAATAGTAAACGACAATAGTGGATATAAGAATAGCTACCAGGGATCCCGGGATCTTATTGCTAATCTTCCGGAAGTATAGAGATACAATAATGGTGAGTACTGCAATACTGACAGCATAGGGGTTAACAGTACCTGCATATTTTGCATATACAATCCATTTATGAATAAATTCAGAGGGAACAGCTTCCATCTCCATACCAAAAAAATCCTTAACCTGTGAAGAGAGGATAACCAGGGCAATTCCACTGGTAAATCCTACAATAAGAGGGTAGGGCACAAATTTTATCAGTGAACCTAATTTGGCGAATCCCATTATCATGATCATTATACCGGCAATAAATGTGGCAATTACCAGTCCCTCCGTACCATATTCGGCTGTGATCCCGTACACGATAACAATGAATGCACCTGTTGGACCGCCGATCTGCACCCTGCTTCCACCAAATACTGAAATAACAAAACCTGCAATGATAGCAGTTATCAGTCCTTTTTCAGGGGAAACACCGGATGCTATAGCAAAAGCAATAGCCAGGGGTAGAGCAACAATACCCACAATAAGGCCTGATGTAAGGTCTTTAATAAATTGTCGGGAAGAATATCCTTTTTTATATACTGTAAATAGTTTAGGTATAAAAGTTAGCTTCATAAAAAAAATACATTTCAAAATGACCTATTGAAATTGACTGAATTATTAAGGGTCTGTCTCATAAATGTTTTTTACGGGGCTGTCTCATAAGTCAAAATATGTTTAACCACAAAGCACACAAAGGACAACACAAAAAACGCAAAGTATTGTATATCAAGAATATTTACTTTGCGTCCTTCGTGCATACTTCGAGTCCTTCGTGGTAAATAACACTTATGAGACAGCCCCTTAAATATATTTAATCTTTTGATACAACCTCTTTTTAGTCATAGCTGGGGGTTAATCCCGGCCATTTTTAAATTCAAGGGGGCAAAAGTAAGTAATTTGCAGATTCATTATTCAGGGGAGGTCCACTTTTCGTCTTTTTTTATCAGGTCAATAAGATAATGGATTGCGTCTTCTTCACGCACATTTTTAATAACTGGTGTTTTTCCCCTGTAGAGGGTAATTTTTCCCGGGCCGGAACCAACGTAGCCATAATCTGCGTCGGCCATTTCGCCAGGGCCATTCACAATGCAACCCATTACGGCAATTTTCAGGCCGGTCAGATGGCTGGTATTCTTTTTAACTGATTGAAGCACCTTCTTTATATTAAATTGTGTTCTTCCGCATGAAGGGCAGGAAATAAATTCTGTACTGCTTATCCTTGCTCTTGAAGCCTGTAGTATTTCAAAGGAGTATTTAATGAGAGGCATTCCTGGTTCTTTATTTTCCAGCCATAATCCATCGGCAAGGCCGTCAATAAAGAATAATCCGGTTTCACCTGCTGCCCTTACCATTAGTTGTTCAGGATCTCTGAGTTCAAATCTTTTTTTTATAATGATAGGAATTCCCGGCACATAAGTTTCAAGTAAATTAAAGAAATTCAGTAATATATCAGGATTGGGAGAAGGCATGCAATCTGCTATTACAATGATATTATCATTATTTTCCATCAGTTCAATATCTTCGGGACAAATATCCTGTGGTTGAACATTCAGGAAGAAAGGGCCTGAATTATATAAATAAAAAACTTTGCCTTCCATGGAATTCCCTATTGGGTATAGTTGGTATTTTTCTGTTTTTTCCCAGTTTCTGAAAGGAACTATAAAGGATTTCATTTCATACTCCGGTTTTTCGGGAGGCATTGTATCGGAGAAGATAAAGTCAGGAATTTGAAAAGATCTGACGGATTTTTTATGAGAGTTACTTAAAAAATCTTCAAGATTTGAGATTACTACTGGTGGATTATTATCTCCGATTATAGTTACAGCTTTTGTTTTTCTGCGCTGAAAGCTTGTGCGTAATTTATTAATAAATTCCTGGACAGTTGATTTATCTTTCTTCCTGGAAAAATATCCGGCCAGTTCAGATGCTACCGGAATTTCTTCTTCAGGTTCTTCTGTAAGTGAGACTCTTATTGTATCTCCTATGCGTTGTTGAAGGAGAGTGGCAATCCCTGCAGCAGATCTGATCCTGCCTTCCGGGCCTGATCCTGCTTCTGTAACACCCAGGTGAAAAGGATAAAACATTCCTTCCTTTTTCATTTTTGCATCCAGTAAACGTGTTGCATAAATCATGACCCTGGTATTACTGGCTTTCATAGAAATCACAAGGTTTTTGAACCCTTCCTCGTAGCAGATCCTTATAAATTCCATTGCAGACTCTGCCATACCTTCGGGTGTATCCCCATATCGCTTCATAATCCTGTCGGACAAGGAGCCATGATTTACACCTATTCGAATAGCAGTACCTCTTTCTTTGCAGATTGCAAGAAGAGGTTTGATTTTTTCCCGGATAGTATTTAATCCTCTTTTATACTCTTCATCAGTAAGTTTTTCTTCTTTGCTTATTTTTCTGTCTGTATAATTTCCAGGATTAATTCTTACTTTTTCAACAATTTTTGCAGCTTCTTCAGCGATCTTCGGATTAAAATGCACATCTGCAACCAATGGAAAATCGTAACCCAGAGTGAATAGTTGTTCGCGTATCTTTCTTAAACTTTCAACCTCCTGAAGATTTTGAACAGTGATACGAATGATCTTCCCGCCGGCTTCAGCAATTTTTATACACTGTTCAACAGTGGATTCAACATCATTAGTGCTGGTATTTGTCATTGACTGAACAGCAACAGGATAATTTCCCCCGATATGAATTTTCCCAATTTTTACAGACATAATTACCGGATTAGCAAAAGGGCAGATAAAGAAACAAATTTCCCCGTTTTAATAAGAACGGGAAAAGTGGGATGGAATTATATGTTGCAACAATGATGATATTGGAGAAATTATTCAGACACATATTTATTATGGTCAGATGATCTTTCTTATTTTCAGTGCAGCAATTACTATGTCTGCTATCTCTTCAACAGAAAGTGTCATGGAATTAAAACTAAGATCATACCTGGTATAGTCACTGCCTCTTCCATGATAGAAATTTTTAAATTCCTCTCTTTTCTTGTCCACATCTATGCAGTATTTTTTTGCATCCTCAATACTTAAGTTATTTTTTGTGCTGATGCGGAGTGCTCTCCATTCCATAGGTGCTTCCAGGAAAACATGAAATGACTTTGGCATATCTTTGGTGATTGCAACTCCTCCTCTTCCGACAATGATCTTATTTCCTTCATCGGCAAAATTACGGATCACAAGTGCAACAGTATTACGTACTTTACGATCGGATTTATAATATTTCTTTGTGAGGGATAATAAAAGATCCTCCAGTGCTCCATGAGTTGTATAGTCAAAAACATACTGGATTTCACCAGGTTGTACACCAAGCTCTTTTGCAGTTTCATCAATGATTTCTTTACTGATCCATTTCCATGGAATATTTTTTTCAAACTTATAATCCATGGAATTAAGTTTCTCAGTTAAACAGATAGCTAGCCTTTTACCAGGGCATCCACATTCCCGTGATATTGTAATCACAGGACCAGAAAAATCAGGAACAGAACGATCTCTATCATATTTTTCTTTCATGTATTTGGAAAGGTCTATTCTCATAGATTATTGGTTTTCAGATAAAAATAATCCCAATTATGAATTTTATCAATACTTTTCTGCAAGTTAACGAAATCAACAATATGAATGAAAAAAATAAGCCTTAATTTTCAGGTCTGGATGTAAAATTTACTTAGTTACAATAAAACTTTATACCCCATTATAAATGATAATATCGTTCTTTCCCCCAATTCTTTTGACAAGGCTATTTTCACTTTATCGAGATTCATAATTTGTTTCTGAAGTTCAGTAACGTGTTCCATATTGCCTGATTTATAACTTGTTTCCAGTTCCTTTGAAATTTTTTCCCGCGCGATCATTATTATTTTGTTTTTATAAGCGAGTAATGATTTGGGAACTTCTGCACCAAGATTTTCACCCGGGAGTTCAATATAAGTATCCTTTCTTTTCCAGACTTTACTTATTTCGTACCTGGAAGTGAATATTTCCACTGCCAGTTCTCTTATTTCAGGTTTATCATTAAAGATAAAATATTTATGTGTAATAGTATGGTCTTTTTCTATTGCTTCTTTAATATCTTCGAATATCTTTTTATAAACAAGATTCTGGAATTCCAGGTTATCGTTTTGAATTTCTCTGATAATATATTCAGCGACAGTAATCTCAGTATTATCATCATTAATTCTCAGTGTATCGTTACCGAATTTCAGCAGAAAGTAAATAATTTCCCTTTCTTCCGGTTCGGAATAAATATGTTCAACGAAAGAAGGAACGAGAGGTTGAACCGGTATATCAATTGAAGCACGGGCAGGTTGGGCGGATGACTGAAATTTGTTATCCAGGTGTTTGCGCCGGATTTTATTCATTTCCGAATAAATGATCTTTTCATTTACATCGAGAACTGCGGAACATTTCCTGATATATTCAGCCCGGATAAATGCATTTGGGATCACAGCAATAGATCTCACAATATCCTGGATGAGGTTTGCCCTTTTCACGGGATCATTATTTGTATCCTTAAGCAGGATATTGGTTTTAAAAGTGATAAAATCCGCTTCATTTTCTGTGATAAAAGCTTTAAATTCAGCGGCATTATGTTTTCTGGAGAAAGAATCCGGATCTTCACCGTCAGGGAGCAATAATCCCCTTACGTTAAGTCCTTCTTCCAGTACCAGGTCAATTCCCCTGAAGGATGCACTGATGCCTGCCGGGTCTCCATCATAGATAATGGTAATATTCGGGGTAAATCTTTTAATGAGGCGTATTTGTTCCTGGGTTAATGCAGTTCCTGAGGAAGCAACAACATTTTCGATCCCTGCCTGGTGCATTGCCAGCACGTCAGTATATCCTTCAACAAGGTAGCACTTGTTATCAGATACGATAGCTTTTCGTGCGAAGAAAAGTCCGTAAAGAAGACGGCTTTTATGGTATATTTCTGATTCGGGAGAATTCAGGTATTTGGCTGTATCCTTATCTGTCCGGAGAATTCTTCCTCCAAATCCCAGTACATTACCGGATAATCCATGAATAGGGAAAATGATCCTTCCATGAAAACGATCCAGGTGATAATTGTTTTTGTCTATACTTAATCCTGATTTTACCAGGAATTCCATTTTAAATCCGTTCTTCAGAGCTGTTTCTGTAAAAGCATCTTTTTCCTCAGGGCTATATCCCAGCCCGAACTTTTCTATCATATCATCCCGTATGCCTCTTTCTGAAAGATATTTCAGTCCGATAGCTTTCCCTTCTGCCGTATTTTGAAGGGAATCCATGAAAAATTTATGTGCGTAGGAGGTCACTACCAATAAACTTTCCCTTTCGCTCTCAGCTTGTATTTCTTCCGGGGTTTGTTCTTTCTCCTCTATTTCAATATTATATTTCTTAGCCAGGTATTTCAGAGCTTCCGGGTAGGAAAGTTTCTCATGTTCCATAAGGAACCCTACTACATTCCCTCCTTTCCCTGAACTGAAATCTTTATAGATTCCTTTCGAAGGAGAAACAAAAAATGAAGGAGTTTTTTCATTGGTAAACGGGCTCAGACCTTTAAAATTTACTCCGGATTTTTTCAACTGTACAAATTCCGAGATAACTTCAACAATGTCGGCAGTTTCAAAAATCCTGGATATCGTTGCCTGGTCTATCATAGTTAAAAAGGGATGATTTGATAATTCGGGGATGCCTAAGATAGTAAAAAGATTTTAAAGGGACAAAAGGGGGATCAAAGGGATCAAAGGGATCAAGGGATCACGGGATCAAGGGGTCGATTGTAATTATTGCAGTAGGGGCAGGGCATGCCCTGCCCATAATAAAAATGAAGGCATTCCCTGCCCATAATAAAAATGAAGGCATTCCCTGCCCATAATAAAAATGAAGGCATTCCCTGCCCGTAATAAAAATAAGGGCATTCCCTGCCCGTAATAAAAATAAGGGCATACCCTGCCTATGATCAAATAATCGCAGGGCCATCCTAAAGCAGAAAAATTATTCCCCAACAAATACCTATCTTTGTAATTTTTCAGGTATGTCCACATTTCTTTTCAATGAGATTGTTTTTGGTCCTGTGAGTTCAAGAAGGCTTGGTGTTTCACTGGGAATAAACCTTTTACCTATAAATAAAAAATATTGCAATTTTAACTGCATTTATTGTGAATGCGGGTGGAGTCATTTACAAAAGGTTATTGCAGAGGATATTCCATCCCGTGAACAGGTGAGTGAAGCTCTCCGGATGAAATTATCGGAAATGCAAAAAAACAACAAAAAGCCTGATGTGATCACATATGCAGGTAATGGAGAACCTACTATGCATCCTGATTTTCCGGGAATAATAGAAGACAGTATTCAAATCCGGGATCAGTATTGTCCTGAAGCTAAAATAGCAGTTCTTACCAATTCCAGTCTCATACATAAAATGAATATTGCAGATGCTCTCTCCATGGTTGACCAGAATATCCTGAAACTTGACACAGTGGATCCGGAAACATTTAAAATATTAAACTGCCCGTCGGAAGGAATGGATATAAAAACGATAATACAGAATCTTACCAATTTACCCGGGAGGAAGATCATACAAACTTTATTTGTCAGGGGTAATTTCAGGGGTATAGAAGTGGATAATACTAAAGACTCAGAGATCGAAGGCCTGATCGAAGTCTATAAAATAATAAAACCCGATAAGATCATGATTTACACATTCGCAAGAGATACAGCTGCAGAAGGGCTCAGTAAAATTTCCACAGAAGAATTAAGCAGGATAGCAGATAAAATAGGTATTGCAGGATTTATTACAGAAGTAAGCGGGTAGATTCATAATAATATCAGGCAGGTCGTCATTACTGCTATTCCCAACAGGTAACCGGTGTATATTTCAGAAGTTGTATGAGCTGAAAGGATCAGACGGGATACAGCTGTGATCCCTGATGCAGCAATACACAGAATAAGGTAAAGCAGCAGATTAACCTGGAAATTAACGGAGGTAATAAAAATAAATGCTGTAAGTCCTCCCAGTCCTGTCATATGGGCACTTATTTTCCATTTAAAATGCAATAAAAACAGGACACATACAGATACCAGGCAGCCCAGCATAAAGGAATACATATAGTGATATACAGGGATACGCCGGAACATAAGATAAGTAAAAATGTAGAATATTGCAGTAAGAGAGAGAGGGATTAGGCGCTCACTTCTTTCATCGAGATAAATCCCGGAGATCATTTTCCGAAAAAAAAACAGAGGGATCATAAGAAGGGGTAGAAAGCAGGTCCCGATTGCGAAAAGCAGGATAATAATTTTTTTTGACTGTAGTGGGATGAAAGAGATATATGAACCGGAGAACAGTAATATGGAAATCCCTGAGAGGGGTAATAGAAGAGGATGGAATATGAAAGAAAAAAACAGGGACAGGTTTTTTGCCATATGATCAGAGCTCCTTTCTCAATCTTGCTACGGGGATATTTAGTTGTTCGCGGTATTTTGCAACTGTGCGCCGTGCTATCATATAGCCTTTTTCCTGCAAGACCTCAGCAAGTTTTTCATCGGTAACGGGTTTTCTTTTATCTTCATTTTCAATACATTCCTGGAGGATCATTTTAATTTCCCTGGTAGAAACCTCCTCCCCGGAATCAGTTTGCATTCCCTCGGAGAAGAAATATTTTAAAGGATAGGTGCCGAAATGTGTTTGAATATATTTACTGTTAGCAACCCTTGAAATGGTGGATATATCAAGACCAGTGATGTCTGCAATATCTTTAAGGATCATGGGGTGCATTTTTTTCTCATCACCTTCCATGAAATATTCATACTGGTATTTCAGTATTGCATGCATGGTGATCATCATTGTATTCTGCCGCTGACGTATAGCATCAATAAACCACCGGGCAGTATCTATTTTTTGTTTCACAAAGCTCACAGCCTCTTTTTCATTTTTCGTTTGTTTTCCCTTGTTGAAATTAAGGGTTTTCAGCATTTCGTTATATGCACTGCTGATCCTCAGATCGGGTATATTTCTTGAGTTGAGGGTAAGAAGGAGTTCACCCTCGTCATTTTCGAGAATAAAATCCGGGATAATATGTTCGGCGGATTTATTCAGGGGATCGCTGTAGGAACTTCCGGGTTTGGGATTAAGTTTAATAATTTCGTCAATAGCTCCTTTAAGGTCATCTTCAGTAATATTCATCCGGGAAAGGATCTTATCGTAATGTTTCCGTGTAAATTCATCAAAATGAGTTTTAAGGATTTCATAAGCTAATTTTATATCGGGGTCATTAAGATCTTTACGTTGGATTTGCAGCAGGAGGCATTCCTGGAGATCGCGTGCACCTACTCCCGGGGGATCGAGATGGTGAATTATTTCAAGAATTTCCCGCAGCTCTGTTTCATTTGTTGTAATTCCCATGGAGAATGAAATATCATTTGCGATGGCCTCTAATTTACGGCGGATATATCCATCTTCGTCCATGTTCCCAAGCATATATTCAGCGAGTTGTCTTTCTTTTTCAGAAGACACTCTTAGTCCGAGTTGTGACTCCAGGTATTCAAAAAAAGAAGAGCCGGTTGAGAATGGTATTTCCTCGTATTTATCGTCTTTTGAATAATTAGCTGCATTCAGGCGGTAGCTTGGGATTTCATCGTCTTCAATATAGTCTTCGAAGGAAAATTCATCTTCATTATTTTTTTTAATATCATTGCTATAATCATCATCTGTTTCCGGAGTTTCGTCGTTTTCAGGAGATTCATCCTGTGCATTATCATATATTTCATCCGTATTTCCTTCTTCAAGAGCAGGATTTTCTTCCAGTTCTTTTTTTATACGCTGTTCCATTTCAAGTGTAGGGATCTCCAGTAATTTTATCATCTGTATCTGTTGGGGAGACAGTTTCTGAAGAAGTTTTTGCTGGAGTTTCTGGTTCAACATGCTGTCGGGGTTTTAAAATTCAGCATTTTTGGGAGTACGGGGGAAAGGGATCACATCCCTGATATTGCTCATACCTGTAACAAACTGCAGTAGTCTTTCAAATCCAAGTCCGAAGCCGGCATGCACTACTGTTCCGAATTTTCTTGTATCGAGGTACCACCACAGGTCTTTTTCGGGCATATTCAGTTCCCTGATCCTTTGGAGCAGTTTCTCATATATTTCTTCACGTTGTGAGCCTCCGATAATTTCTCCTATCCGCGGGAAGAGGACATCCATTGCCCTTACCGTTATCCCATCATCATTCTGTTTCATATAGAAAGCTTTGATTTCTTTGGGATAATCTGTGAGTATCACAGGGCATTTGAAATGGTTTTCCACGAGGTATCTTTCATGTTCGGCCTGGAGATCGCAACCCCATTCTACCGGGAATTCCCAGGTTTTGCCGGCATTTTTAAGGATTTCGACAGCATCAGTATAGGACATCCTGATGAATTTGTTTTTAATAACAAAGTTAAGAGTACTGATAAGCTCTTTATCAACCATTTTATTTAGGAATTCAAGGTCGTCACGGCAATTTTCAAGGGCGTAGATAATAAGGTATTTAAGAAAATCTTCGGCGAGGTCCATGTTGGCATGTATATCATTGAATGCCACTTCAGGTTCTATCATCCAGAATTCTGCAAGGTGTCTCGGGGTATTGGAATTTTCTGCACGGAAAGTCGGACCAAAGGTATATACCCCACCAAGGGCAAGGGCGGCGAGTTCTGCTTCAAGCTGACCTGATACTGTAAGATTTGTTGGTCTTCCGAAAAAATCCTTTGTAAAATCCGTTATCCCGTTTTTTGTTTTAGGCGGATTTTCAGGATCAAGAGTGGTAACCCTGAACATTGCACCTGCTCCCTCGGCATCTGAAGAAGTAATAATAGGTGAATGAAGACAATAAAAACCGATATCATTAAAATACTTATGTATTGCATAAGCCATAGCGTGGCGTATACGAAAAACAGCCCCGAAGGTGTTTGTCCTGAAACGAAGATGCGCTATTTCCCTCAGAAACTCGAAAGAATGGCCTTTTTTCTGAAGAGGGTATGTTTCAGCATCAGCTTCACCAAAGACTTCGATTTTTTCAGCAATGATTTCCACTTTTTGCTCCGAACCTGTTGATTCCACAAGTTTTCCTGTAACACCAACACAGGCACCTGTATTTATTCTTTTAAGAAGGTCCTCCCCAAACATGGGAACATCGGCGACAACCTGGATATTATGTATGATTGAACCATCGTTGACAGCAATAAACGCAAGGTTTTTATTCCCTCTCCGTGTTCTTACCCAACCTTTTATATGTATTTTTTTTCCTGTTGATCCTGAGTTCAAAAGTTCTTTAACCGTTATGCGTTTTTCAGTTTCCATTTTTTTCATTTACTACAATTACCTCTTCGTGTATCTTCGTGTAAGCCTTTGTGTCCATTGTGGTTATTTTTTTTCCCACAAAGAACACTGCTCCTACGCTGAAGCTTCGGCGCAAGCGTAAAGTATGCATGAAGGACACAAAGTATATAATGTACAAAAATAGCAATTTTTGATGAAAATTAACATTATGGAATTTTGCCTCTTTCATTGAATTAAAAAGGGATATATAAGAATTTCTGTAACAGCTGTATTTTTCATTTCCATATTTTGGAACAGTTATTGCATAGGTAATTATCAGAATTTAAACTTGTTTATATTGGGGGCGTAAAAATTTTTATATATTTACTCCCTCATATCAGAAAGGTAAATGTTAATTAAAAATTTTTAACTAATGAAGAAGATTTTTTTACCCCTTGCAGCATTATTTTTTGCAATGACCGGAATGGTTCAGGCGCAGAATATCAATGAGGTAATTGATTTATTCAATGATGCAGCAGAAAAAACGAATAAAGGAGATTACCAGACTGCGATCAGTGATTTTGAACAATTGCTTGTTGTTGCTCCCGGTGTCGGGGCTGAAGCCAATGACCTGGTAAGTAAAACAAAAGAACAGCTACCTTTGTTATACTGGCAGGTAGCAGCAGGACATTTAAAACTGCGAAAATTTGATGAAGCCATTCCTGCACTGGAAAAAACGGTTGCTCTTGCAACAGAATATGGAAACAATACCACTTCAAAAGAAAGGGCAATGAAAATCTTACCCCAAGTTTATACAGCTGTGGGAACCCAGAAGTTCAGGGAAAAGAATTTTAATGATGCTGTAAAGGTATTTAACAATGCATTGCAATATGACAAGAATTATTCAAAGGCTTATTTAGGATTAGGATTAGCATACGCTGAACTGGAGGATGAAAAGAATATGTTGGATAATCTGGAAAAAGCTATTGAACTTGGCAAAGCGGAAAATGATACAAAAACAGTTGAAACAGCAGTGCAAAAGCTTTCCCAATATTATGTTGACCTGGGAGACCTGGAGCTGGAAGCGATAGATCCGGTTGATAAAGATTTTACCTATGCAATGGATCACTTTAAAAAAGCACTTGAATATGATCCCAAATCATCAGATGCTAATTATAAACTGGCAATGATCTATAACCAGTTGTTTGATTATGATAAGGCAATTGAATATGGGAATATTGCGTTAGAAACGGAAACTGTGGACGTGAAGATCGCTGCTATTAATCTTGAGCTGGGGAGTGCATATTTCAATATAGCTCAATATATCAAGGCTTGCGAGGCTTTTAATAAGGCTTTGGTAGGCCCGGTTGCTGAAATGGCAGAGAAGAAGAAGGAAAAGGTGCCGGGGTGTAATTAAGATGTGACTGAGTGATTGAGTAGTTAAGTGATTGAGACAGGACTAAATAATCATGGGATAAATGACAAGTAAGTTCTTATCATAATGAATAAGTTTTATTTTTGAGCAGAACAAGTTATTTTATCATTTTAAAAACAGAAATTTTTAATGCTGACATAACAATAAGAACGACTTTAATCACCTCAATCCATTTTAATAACTAATGTATTTGTTTAAGTGGAAACAACGTAATCACTTAATCACCTGATCACGCAGCCACTTTATATGTCCATCACAATTTCCCATATTACAAAATATTATTCTTCCCAACCTGCTCTTGATGATGTTTCATTTGAAGTAAAAAAAGGGGAGATAGCCGGTTTTATTGGTCCAAACGGGGCAGGGAAGTCCACTCTTATGAAGATCATTAACGGGTATATTCCACCCGACTCAGGGGAAGTCCTTATTAATGATCTTAACGTGGTGGAGTATCCTTTGGAAATAAAAAAGATTATCGGTTACCTGCCTGAAAACAACCCCCTTTACCCTGAAATGTACATCAGGGAATACCTTGAATACACTGCTGGTCATTATATGAAAAAGAATGCTGCACGATCCTGTATATCAGGGATAATTGCTGAAACAGGACTGAAGCCGGAGTGTAATAAAAAAATAGGTGCCTTATCGAAAGGGTATCGCCAGAGAGTGGGGCTTGCACAAGCCCTGTTACATGATCCGCAGGTACTGATACTCGATGAACCGACCTCAGGACTGGATCCTAACCAGATCATTGAGATACGAAATCTAATATCAAAAATAGGAAAAGAGAAAACAATAATCCTTTCTTCACATATTATGCAGGAGGTGGAAGCAATCTGTAACAGGGTGGTAATTATCAATAAAGGTAAAATTGTGGCCAACAGTGAAACCGCGTCAATTTCTGAACAAACGAAAGATCTTACTGAAACTATCCAGGTAGAATTCAGCCATATTCCTCCTGTTAAAGACCTGGCAAAGATTGAAGGCATCATTCAGGTAAAAAAAGCAGAAGGGAATGTTTACCTGGTTGAGGCATCGCGGGGAAAAGATATAAGAGCAGATATTTTTAATTTTGCTGTAAAAAATAATATCGCAGTTCTATCTATGCAGAAGAAGGAGAAGAGATTGGAAGAGGTGTTCAGGGATATTGTTGTTAAGGGATCACGGGATCACGGGATCACGGGATCGAGTGGGGAAATTTCTTGATTTTATAGAGTAATTACATACAACAAATCAATAATTCTTTTCCAGGAAACTTTATTTTCAGTAACATATCACATGATCCCATGATCCCTCGATCCCTCGATCCCTCGATCCCTTGATCCCTCGATCCCTTTCCTCTCATGTGCTTCCATACATAAACTGTCCCACTTTTATAAACGAAGCTCTGGGATTTACACACATTACCGGGATACGTGAGGCATTTGCCATAATATATTGTTCCGGTGCACCAAAAAGATAATCAAAAATTGTTATGTGTTTTGTGGTTGTGATCAGGATCAGATCTGCTTCTGCTTCTTTTGCAAATGCAAGGATCTGTTTGCCGAAGTTTCCTTTACCGGAAGCAGTATGTATTTCATATTCAATATTATTCTGAATAAGAAAACGGATCGCAAAATTCAGATTGGTATTTAGTTTTTTAACAAGTGATTTATCTTTTACAGGCATTTTAAATAGTAATATTTTTGAATTGAAATATTTACCGAGATATATTGCCCACTGTAATTTCTCTTTATTTTCAGATTTATAATCAACCGGGAATACAATATTATTAAACCTGTCGAGATTATCCGGTTCACCCTGCACCACAATAAAAGGGACTTCGGAACCCACCATAACGCGAAGAGCAAAGCTGCCGAAATATTTTTGCATTCCCTTAATACCATGAGTTCCCATAACAACCAGGTTTACGCTGTCTTTTTTAGCATAATTTGAGATTGCAGTAAAGAGATCTCCTTCAATGATCTGGGAGCTCACATCAAAATTGTATTCATCTTTCAGTTTCCCGGCTTCCTGTTGCAGTTTTTCATCCACACTTTTAAGTATTTCAGGTTGATTGGGTTTCACAATATTTATCAATTTAATATTGCTTTCCACTGCTCTTGCTATTTTCAGTGCGTATAAAAAAGCATATTCTGAGATTTTTGTGAAATCCCAGGTAACAAGAATGGATTTTTTCTCTTCGCTCATAGTAAATTTATTATGGAAATCAGATCAACAAAGTTAGATGAAAGGATGCTGTTTTGCAAACGAATTTTTTTGGGAATTAGTATATTTGAAAAATTTACTTTATTTTTTGTGAGATTGTCTCATAAGTCAAAATTTGTTTAACCACAAAGCACACAAAGGATAACACAAAGCACACAAAGTATTATTAATCATTAATATAAAACTTCGTGTCCTTTGTGTGTACTTCGTGTCCTTTGTGGTAAAAAACTCTTGTGAGACAGCCCTGCAATGTACACAAAGGATTACACATGTTATTAAATACAAAAACCTGGTATGCCATATATACCAAATCCCGTAATGAAAAGAAGGTTTCCGCTTTACTGGATGAAAGGGGTATAGAACATTATCTTCCTTTAGTAAAGAAGATCAGGCAATGGTCGGATCGCAGGAAAATGGTGGAGGAACCGCTTTTCAGTTCTTATGTGTTTGTTCGTATTAATGAAAGTGAATATTTAAAGGTATTACAGACTCCCGGCGTGGTGCGTTTTGTTACTTTCGAAAGGAAAAAGGTGCCTGTCAGGGATGTACAGATCACAGCTATCAGGAAGTATGTTGAAACAGGTATTGAAGATATTACCAACGAGGAATCATTTACCGTGGGTAAGAGGGTAAGGGTAACAAGGGGGGCTTTAAAAGGACTGGAAGGTACACTGGTGGAATTACTGGGAAGACAAAAAGTGAAGGTGGAAATTGATGCTATAGGGCAGTCGATATATTTGAGGATCCCGATGGGGGGGCTGGAGGTGGTGGGGAGGAGACCATAGATTATAGACCATAGACCATAGATAATTAAAAACAGGGATCACGGGATCACGCTATCACGGGATCGAGGGGGGTCCTTATTAATTTTTAAAGTATTTGTTTATAATAAATTTATTAATTTTTTCTAATAACATAATTCTTAGTAACATTTCCCTTGATCCCTTGATCCCTTGATCCCTTGATCCCTTTGATCCCTTTGATCCCTTGATCCCTTGATCCCTTGATCCCTTTGATCCCGTGATCCCGTGATCCCGTGATCCCTTTGATCCCGTGATCCCACAAATTAAAGATTCATATTTCTTTTTTCCATTATCATTTCTTTTTTAAAAAATTAATTTAACTTTGCCCTGCAAATTTCTTGTGGAAAGATTTGATCTGATTGCAACCACGGTAAAAAATGCTAAAACAGTAGCTTTTCTGTAGTTTACAATCAACAATCTTTACGGAAGTTTATCTTAAGGGATCCCGGGAACACATTATCACGGGATTAAAGGAACATTTACAAAGATTTATAAAATTTAACATGAGAAAACAAATAAAATATAAAATGATCATTATTAATTTCATTTATTTAAAGAAAAAACATAGTCACAGCCATTTGTCTGCAAGTTGCCCTGTAACCACTCAACCACTTAACCACTCAACCACTTAACTTATGAACTACTTATTCACTTCCGAATCCGTATCCGAAGGTCACCCTGATAAGGTTGCTGACCAGATTTCTGATGCATTGCTTGACAATTTTATTGCGTATGATCCTTATTCGAGGGTTGCCTGCGAAACTCTTGTAACTACCGGTCAGGTGGTACTGGCAGGTGAGGTAAAGACCAATACATATATAGATGTACAGAAAGTAGCAAGGGATGTGATCAATAATATCGGTTATACCAAAAGCGAGTATATGTTTGAAGGTAATAGTTGTGGTGTACTTGCAGCCATACATGAACAGTCGCCCGATATAAACCGGGGTGTGGAGCGCCCTGATCCCATGCAGCAGGGAGCCGGTGACCAGGGAATGATGTTTGGCTATGCCTGCCGGGAAACAGATAATTTTATGCCTCTGCCTCTTGAATTATCGCATGCATTGTTGAAAGAACTGGCAGTTATAAGAAGGGAGGAGAAGGTTATGACATACCTGCGGCCGGATTCAAAATCACAGGTTACAGTGGAATATAGTGAAAAACATATACCTGTGCGTATTCATACTATTGTTATTTCTACCCAGCATGATGAATTCGGGGCAAGTGATGAAGAGATGCTGGAAACTATAAAGAAAGATGTGAAAAACATACTTCTTCCCAGAGTGATGGCAAAAATGCCTGCAAGGGTACAGAAACTACTGGATGATAACCTGGTTCTTCATGTGAATCCTACCGGGAAATTTGTTATCGGGGGTCCTCATGGAGACACCGGACTCACCGGGAGAAAGATCATTGTTGACACTTATGGAGGCAAGGGAGCACATGGTGGCGGGGCTTTTTCAGGTAAAGATCCTTCAAAAGTAGATCGTTCTGCAGCGTATGCAGCACGCCATATTGCTAAGAACCTTGTAGGAGCTGGAGTTGCAGATGAAATACTTGTTCAGTTGTCGTATGCGATCGGTATAGCTGAACCTGTGGGGATATATGTTAATACCTTTGGTACATCCTACGTAGATTACAGTGATGCTGAAATTACAGATAAAATCAAACATATATTCGACTTACGTCCTGCCGCTATAGAACACAGACTCAAACTTCGCAACCCTATTTATCTGGAAACAGCAGCCTACGGGCATATGGGGCGTACTCCCAGGATGGTGAAAAAAGTCTTTGAATCTCCTTATGAAGGAACGGTGGAACTGAAGGTGGAGTTGTTTACATGGGAGAAGATGGATTGGGTGGAGAGAGTGAGGGAGGAGTTTTTTTAGGGGGAAGTGGTTAAGTGGATAAGTGGTTAAGTGGATAAGTGGTTGAGTGGATAAGTGGTTGAGTGGATACGTGGATAAGTGGATACCCCCTCTTAACCACGTAACCACGTATCAACTTATCCACTTATTTTGCTTTTTTAATAATTATTGAGTACTTTTATTGCTCAATTTTTAAAAAAGTGCTCGAAACACTTGTTACATCAAAGACAAGGATCAAACTTATTTTGAAGTTTTTTCTTAACGACAGTTCGAGTTCTTACCTCCGCAGCCTGGAGTCGGAGTTTGGCGAATCATCGAATGCTATACGTATTGAGCTTAACCGTTTTGAAAAAGCCGGGCTTTTGCATTCCTTTACCCGGGGAAACCGCAAGTATTACCAGGCAAACAATTCCCATCCCCTGTTCAGGGATATCCATAACATTGTTTTAAAATATGTTGGTATTGACCAGATCGTTGAGAAGGTGGTTCATAAACTCGGCGACCTGGAAAGGGTTTATCTTACAGGCGGGTATGCAAAGGGGAATGATAATGGTATTATTGATCTTATTTTTGTTGGAAAGAAAATGGATACAGCATATCTCTTAAGGCTGGTGGAAAAAGCAGAAGGATTAATCAAGCGGAAGATTCGATATATGGTGATGGGAGAAAAAGAATTTGAGGTGTATGCAACTAAAGTAAATAGTGAGGAGGTCTTGTTGTTGTGGGAAGGAAGTGATCACGGGATCACGGGAACACGGGATCAAGTGAAATGAATTAGTTTAATTATATAGCAGATTATCAGCATGGTATAAAAAAATAACTGTGACTGACAGGGCGGAGCTGTGAAAGGATGATAAAAACCAAACTTTGTGTACCTTTGTGAACCACCTTTGTGTTCTTTGTGGTAAAAAATAAAACCACAAAGTGCACAAAGGATAGCACAAAGGAGCACAAAGAAATAATATAACAAAACATGAAATTAAAACATAATATAATAAAAAGGTATTTCTTCATTTTACCTTTTACTATCTTATTTTTCTTCTCCTGTTCTACCAGTAAACAACTTACCTATCTCCAGGACATAGACGAAGCCGGCCCGGAAAGCTTCTTCCCCCTGGAAAAACCTGAGTACCGGATCCAGAAACAGGACATTCTTTATGTACGGTTTATTACCCTGAATGAGGAAATGAACTCTATTCTTAATATGGAAACAGGAAGACAGACTAACCAGATGTTCCAAAATGAAACCAGCCTGTATATAAACGGTTATACTGTTAATGAGGAAGGAAATATCTCTATTCCAATAGTGGGGAAAATAAATGTGGTGGGGAAAACTATTGATGAAGCTACTGCCGAAATAGAAGTAAAATCATCTGAGTATCTTAAGGATGCTACACTGATCGTAAAGCTTTTAAGTTTTAAATTTTCTGTTTTGGGAGAAGTAAGCAGACCGGGCACATTCCGCAATTTCAACAACCAGCTTACTGTGCTGGAGGCCATTGCCATGGCAGGTGATATAACAGATAACGGGAACAGGGAAAAAATTCTTGTGCTCCGGCCAACAAAAGAGGGAACAAAAACGTATCGTATCAACCTGAAAAAAAAAGACACACTCGCTTCTGAAGCCTTTTTCCTTCTTCCCAATGACATTGTAATTGTGGAACCGCTGGAATCAAAGATATTCAGGTTAAATATTCCGACGGTGTCGTTTGTGCTGACGACGATGTTTAGTACGATTTCGACAACGTTGTTGATTATAAGGTTTTTTGATTAGTGGATACGTGATTAAGTGGATGAGTGGATGAGTGGTTACGTGGTTGAGTTTTTGGATTGGAGTTTTTTAATGAGGGATTTTGTCATTATCATTAGGATTCTGATTTCTTCAAAAATCTCCTGTTCATCATTTTTTATGTAATTGAGTTTTTGTGCAATAATGCATTGTGTATCCAGCTCAGCAAGTGATCCGAACGAAATGTTCAGATATCTCAGGAATTCGCCTGTACTTCCCCGTGCACATCCTTCAGAGATGTTTGAAGAAACTGAGACAGATGCTCGGCGCATTTGTGATGCTAATCCATATTTTTCAAATTCCGGAAAATTTACTGTAATTTTATAAATTTTTATAACAATTTCTATAGATTTAACCCATATTTTCAAATCTTTATAAGATTTTACCGAATTCTCCTTCATCGAATTATCTTTTAAGAAAAACCATTTATATCTTTATGGCCAGTATTTTAAAAAAACTGCCTTTATTAAAAATAATTTATACTAAACCACGTAACCACTCAACCACGTAACCACTCAACCACTTTCCCAATGCAACCAAATAACCAAACCCCCTACCTCCAATCCCCTCCCTACCCCGACGACTCCCTCGACCTGAAAAAATACTTTTTCATGATCCTGGCGAACTGGTACTGGTTTGTGATATCGGTATTCATTGCCCTGGGTATAGCCTGGATGAAGAACCGGTATACAAAGCCTGTGTACAGGGTAAGTGCTTCCATCATGATACAGGATGAAAACCGCAGGGGGCTTACCGGATATGAGAATATGATCCCCGGAATGGAGATCTTCCGTAACCAGATCAAGGTACTGAATGAGATTGAAGTGCTGAAATCCTATTCTCTTGCATACCGTACACTCAGTGAACTTGATTTTGATGTTACTTACGTGGGTGTGGGAAGAAGCGGATTTAAAGAAACCGTACTCTACAATAATTGTCCGTTTATTGTTATTCCGGATGATTCTGCTGTAAACAGGCGCGGATATCCTGTTTACGTGGATTTTATAGACAAAGACGAATATGAACTGATCATTGATGATGAGTATAAAATAAAAGAAAGGATCCGTTGGGGAGAGAAATTCACACATCCATCCTTCAATTTCACTATTATTCTACGCAACCCGGAATATTTCTCTCCTGACCAGGGTTACAGCAGGTATTATTTTGTGATGAACAATCCGAACGGTATGGCCAATGCCTATCGGGGCAGGATAGGGGTGGAGACTAACGACCAGCGAAGAGGATCGGTGTTGTTTCTATCCATGACAGGGCATAATCCTTACCAGGTAACGGCTTATATCAATAAGCTTATGGAAGTGTATATTGCAAAGGGGCTGGAGGAAAAGAACCAGGTGGCAATAAATACGGTCAATTTTATAGATAAACAGTTGGATATTCTTACGGACTCTTTGCAGGGAGCTGAGATGAACCTGCAGGATTTCAGACTGGCAAACAGGCTTATCAATATCACCCAGGAAGGGAGTATGGCATATACACGCCTTGAAAAATACACCCAGGAAAAGGGGATGCTGGAACTGCAGAAAAGATATTATGAGTACCTAAGGGAATATGTAATGGATCGCAATAGTATGAATGAGGTCGTAGCCCCGGGCACGGTGGATATTATGGATCCTTTGCTCAGCGGACTGATAACACAGCTTAACCAGCTTCTGGCAGAGAAAGAAGAACTGATGTTTACCGTTCAGCAGGGACATCCGAAGTTGGATATCATCAGTTCCAAAATTGAAAATGCAAGGAATGTACTTATTGACAATATCAATGAGCTGATCAAGAACAATACCATAGCAATGAAGGAAGCGGACCGGCAACTTAAACTAATAGACCAGGAGTTGGAATCCCTGCCTGTTACCGAACGGCAGTTTATTAGCATCCAACGGCAGTATAAGGTAAACGATCAGATATATACCTATCTCCTGCAGAAGCGTGCTGAAGCAGCCATAGCCAGGGCATCAAATGTTTCCGACAATAAGATCCTTGACCTGGCAAGAGTGGAAAATGCATCCCTTGTTTCTCCCAAGGCAAGGATGAATTATATGATTGCCCTGATGCTGGCAGTGTTTATCCCCCTGGGACTGCTTATCCTCATTGATACCCTGAATGACAAGATATCCAATCGTACTGATGTGGAAAGCAAAACATCTGTACCCATAATCAGCACCATAGGACATAGTCCGGGAGGCACTGACATTCCGGTATTTGAAAATCCCAAATCTGCCATTGCCGAATCATTCAGGGGGCTGCGTACAAACCTCCAGTATTTGCTGAGGGAAGAGGGACAAAAGGTGATCACTATTACTTCGACCCTTACAGGCGAAGGGAAGACATTCTGTTCGGTGAACCTGGCAGCCATCTTTGCCATGGCAGGGAAAAAAACGCTGCTTGTAGGGATGGATCTCCGCAAACCTAAGGTTCATAGGATATTCAATGTAAGCAACAAAACCGGTGTAAGTACTTGTCTTATCGGGAAGAATGTTTTTTCAGAAGTGATCCGGGAAACAAGGATAGAAAACCTTGATATCCTCCCTGCCGGTCCTGTCCCACCCAACCCTGCCGAACTGATTGAAAGCAAACGTATGAGGGAGATCATGGATGCAGCAAGACAGCATTACGAAATTATCATTATTGACACCCCGCCTTTTGGTATGGTAACAGACGCTCTGCTGGCCGGGCGGTTTTCAGATGTAAGCCTCTTCCTTCTCCGCCAGAACTATTCCAGCAAAGGTGTTCTGGAACTTCTCGAAGACGTAGCCCGTAAACAGGAACTGAAAAATATCGGAATAGTGATGAATGACATCAGGCATAAAGGATATTACGGATATGGGTATAGGTATTATAATTATGGATACGGGTATAGTTATGGGTATGGGTATTATAGGGAGTATGGGGAATAAATTTCAGATTCCAGATTTCAGATTCAAGATTGCTCTCTGGTAAAACATAAGCTGGTGGTTGGGTTTGTCGAAGTCCAAATTTCAGATTTCAGATTCAAGATTGCTCTCTGGTAAATCATAAGCTGGTGGTTGGGTTTGTCGAAGTCCAAATTTCAGATTTCAGATTTCAAATTCAAGATTACAATTTACATATAATTAACTTTATAATTTAGCAATGAGCAATTTGGAATTTGAAATTTTAAATTTGGAATCTAAAATTTTTTAAAAATTTTAGCGTAAAATGAAAATTGAGAGGTTTGAAGATTTGGAGATGTGGAAGGAAGCGAGGGAGTTGTCCAGGGAGATTTTTCAGATAACCTCGGCAGAGAGTTTTTGTAAAGATTTTAAATTAAAAGATCATATAAGGGCTTCATCAGGATCAATAATGGATAATATTGCTGAAGGTTTTGAAAGGGATGGGAATAAGGAATTCATTCAATTTCTGAGCATTGCCAAAGGTTCCAGCGGTGAAGTTCGTTCTCAGCTGTACAGAGCTTATGATTATAATTACATTGAAGAGGAAAAACTGGATCAGTTGATAGAAAGAACAATTGGATTAAGCAGACAGATATCGGGTTTTATAAGCTATTTGAGAAAGGCGGAGTATAAAGGACAAAAATATAAATGATTTCAGATTCCAAATTTCAAATTGCTATAGTTTAATTTTAAATGTTATTTCATGTAAGTTGTAATCTGGAATTTGAAATCTGAAATCTGGAATTTGGACTTCGACAAGCTCAGCTACTGGCTTATGAGTTAACAAGGTGCAATTTGGAATTTGAAATTTGGAATTTGAAATCTTATAGCTTTTTAGAATAAAAGATAAAATAATTTGACGAAAATATACTAAATTGCGTCACGATAATGACGGTATTATGCATTTTTTAGAAAGAGAATTATCAGGTAACATTATTCCAAAGGTTCAGCCTAATAAGGTGGTTATTGTATTTGGAGCCAGGCGGGTGGGAAAAACTTTGCTAATCAGGAATATTTTAACAAAACTTAACGAACCTTACCTGGAAATGAACGGAGAGGACATAAATGTACACGACAGGCTTGCCAGGAAGTCGGTTGAAAATTTCAAACAACTCATTGGAACAAACAGTTTGCTTTTTATTGACGAAGCACAAAACATACCTGAAATAGGTTTAAAGTTAAAACTGATGGTGGACAATATTGAAGGATTAAGGATCATTGCCTCAGGATCATCATCTTTCGATATTTATAAGGATACCGGAGAACCTCTTACGGGAAGAAAACATACTTTCATATTATATCCAATATCAGAAAGAGAGTTTCACCAGGTTGAAACCGGTATATCAAAAATGGATAAATTGAAGGAACGACTGATTTTTGGCTGTTATCCTGAACTTATTCATTTGCCGGACAGGGGAGACAAAATGGATTACCTGAATGATATGGTAAGTTCATACCTGCTAAAGGATATTCTTGTATTTGAAAGCATAAAAAACTCACAGAAAATTTTTAATCTCCTTCGTTTAATTGTTTTTCAGACAGGTAGTGAAGTATCGATGCAGGAACTTGGGAATCAGCTTTCAATAAGTAAAAATACTATAGAAAAATACCTTGACTTATTGGGTAAAGTACACATTCTGCATAAAGTTGAAGGTTTCAGCAGAAATCTCCGCAAAGAGATAACCAAAAATTCCAGGTGGTATTTCCTGGATAATGGAATCAGAAATGCTGTTATAGCAAACTTTAATCCATTAGAAGCCAGAAACGATATTGGTCAATTATGGGAAAATTACATGATAAGTGAACGGATCAAATATCTTGAATACAAACGGATCTCATCCAATAATTATTTTTGGAGAACATATGAACAACAGGAAATAGACTGGGTAGAAGAACGCGGCGGGAAATTATATGGTTATGAGTTTAAATGGAACGAATCTAAAGTCAAAACACCCTCCCAATGGAAAAACAACTATCCGGAAGCACATTTTGAAGTAATAAGCTCACAAAATTTTAATAATTGGATTAGATGAAGAAGGATTTCAGATTTCAGATTCCAGATTACAATTTACATGTAATTGCCTTTATACTTTAGCAATGAGCAATTTGGAATTTGAAATTTGGAATTTGATGCTGTTGTACAGAAACGTAATGGCGATTATGCTGCTTTTGAAATAAAACTCGGTGTAGGATATATAGAGGAAGCAGCAGAGAATCTCAAAAAATTTGAGAAAAAAATTGATACTGCCAAAATGGATTTACCGAAATCATTAAACATTATAACCGGAACAAGAATGAGCCATCGCCGGCCAGACGGAATAAATGTGATTTCGTTGGCTTCGTTGGGAAAATAAAAACCAAATATTAAGCGATCAGCAATCTGGAACCAACCTTCGCTAAAGCTTTGGTTGGCAAAGTCTGGAATTTGAAATCATCCCTTCAGCAGGCTCAACCATTAACTTATGAATTAGCATGAGCAATTTGGAATTTAGAATTTGGAATCAGGAATCTTTAATCAACGCCAATTCCCACTTATTCTGGTGGGTACCTGAATCGGGGAAAAAGGATATTCCACTGGAATCCCTGGTGGAGGCTATTTTGAATTACGGGGATGCTGAGGGAGTTAAAGGGTTGTTTGAAGTATATGGTGTGAAAAAGATTTCGGAGATTTTTTACGGGCAGATAAAAAAAGAGAGATCCAATTACCTGCCGCAGGTAAAGCATTATTTCTCCTTATATTTTAGCAGGCATGTATAAAGAAGTATTAAAGAAAGAGCAAAGAGAGTTGCTTCCCTTGCTCAGATTGTTTAATAAAGATTTCTACCTTGTGGGTGGGACAGCCATTGCACTGCAGATTGGACATAGATATTCCGTTGATTTCGACCTGTTTACAAACCTTGATATTAAACGAAAAAGTATTAAGACCCTTTTGGAAAAACACAAGTATGTTATACGTCATATTTTGTTTGAAGATACCATTCAGTTTCATTGTATTGTAAACCAGGTAAAGCTGACTTTCTTTCAATTTCCGCATAAAATTGAAACACCATTGAATTTGGATGGGTTAATCCGAATGCCTGATTTATTGACCTTATCGGCCATGAAAGCATATGCCCTTGGTGGCCGCGGGAAATGGAAAGATTATGTTGATCTGTTTTTCATATTTAAACATCATCTTTCTTTTGAACAGGTGACTCAGCATGCGAAAACTTTGTTTAATGATGCTTTTAATGAAAAACTTTTCCGGCAGCAATTATGTTATTTTGACGATATTAGTTTTGAGGAGGAAGTGGAATATTTCTCCTCCCGGGTTCCTGAAGAAGAAATAAAAGATTTTTTGAAGGAGGTTTCATTAACGGCGTTTTAGAAGATGATTAATGAAAGCTTCCAGGCAGATTGCCCTTAATGAGCAACAAAAGAGAGGGGTTCACTAATTAAAGGGATCACGGGATCACGGGATCACGCTATCACGGGATCGAGGGGGTATTTAACTAAGAGTAAGGGCGATTATGCTGCTTTTGAAATAAAACTCGGTGTAGGATATATAGAGGAAGCAGTAGAGAATCTCAAAAAATTTGAGAAAAAGATTGATACTGCCAAAATGGATTTACCGAAATCATTAAACATTATAACCGGAACAGGAATGAGCCATCGCCGGCCAGACGGAATAAATGTGATTTCGTTGGCTTCGTTGGGAAAATAAAAACCAATATATTAAGCGATCAGCAATCTGAAGTCTTTCTTCCATAACAAACAAAAATTTGTATATTTGTTCGTTATAAAAGAACAATAAATTTAATGCAAAAAGACAGGTTAAAGGAAATAATCCTTGATCAGAAGGAGGTTTTTAGTCAACAACGGGATCTTATTGATCGTGATGTTGAACTTGAAAGGTACATTCGTACCGGTCAGGTTGTGGTTATTTCAGGTATAAGGCGATGTGGGAAGTCTTCTCTGCTTTTTCTGATAAAGGAGCGGATGAAGTTGGAGGAAAGAAATTATTGTTATTTCAACTTTGATGATGAAAGGATCATTCCCGGCACGAATCTGCCGGACGAGATTTTCAACCTTCATATTGAGATGTATGACAGTGAGCCTGTGATATTCTTTGATGAGATTCAAAATATCCAGGGATGGGAGAAATTTGTAAATCGTTTATATGAGAAAGGAATAAAGATCTTTATCACCGGATCGAATGCCCGTTTGCTAAGTTCTGAAATTTCCACCAGTCTGACAGGGAGGAATATGGTTTTAAATCTCTATCCATTTTCATTCTCAGAGTATTTACGGTTTGAGGGCAGGAAATACGAGCTTGCGTTTCTTACTTCCGGGCAAAAAGCGCTCTTACGGAAAGATTTTTCAAGATATATGGAAACCGGAGGTTTTCCGATGGTGTTAAAGGAAAAGGATCTTGAGCTCCTCAACGGCTTATTTCAGGATATTCTTTACAGGGATATAGTTTCTCGTTACAGGATCAGCCAGGTGAACGAGCTTAAAGAAATTGCCTTATACTTTGCATCCAATTGCGGCAAGTTGTTTTCATATTCAACATTGCAGGCAATCTCAGGCATAAAAAGTCTCAGTTCCATAAAAGACTATCTGGAATACTATGCACAGTCGCACTTGTTCTTTTATCTTAAGAAATATGATCACTCTGTAAAAAAGCAGATAATGAATCCTAAAAAAGTTTACCTCATTGACCCGGGTATGATAAACCGGATGGGGTTTAACTTTTCAGCCAACAAGGGGAGAGTGCTTGAAAACATTGTTTTTCTGGAGCTTTTAAGACGGGGGAAAGAAGTGTATTATTATTCCGGGAAAAACGAATGTGACTTTCTGGTGAAAGAGGGTTTACATATCACTGAAGCTATACAGGTTTCATGGTCTGTCAATAAAGAAAATTACCCTCGTGAATCTGAGGGTTTGAAAGAGGTAATGCGTAATTTTGATCAGGTAAAAGGATTGCTTATTTCAGACGATATTTCCGGGATACCGGAAGACCAATCAATAAAAGCAATAGATATAAGGGATTGGTTGATTGGATAAAATTCCGGATTTCAGATTCCAGATTCCAGACATTGCCAACCGAAGCTTCAGCGAAGGTTGGTTCAAGATTGCTACTTGCTGATTCATATGCCGGTGGCTAAAAATGAAGAAGCCCAGATTTTAAATTGCTTATCGCTTAATTTAAAGGTTAATATATAATACAAAGTCTGAAATTTGGAATTTGAAACCAACCTTCTCTAAAGCTTTGGCTGGCAAAGTCTGGAATCTGAAACCAACCTTCGCTAAAGCTTTGGCTGGCAAAGTTTGAAATATGAAATCTGGGCTTCGACAAGCTCAGCTACCCGCTTATGAATTAGCAATGTGCAATTTTGAATTTGGAATGTGCAATTTGGAATTATAATTATTCCCGAGTCCCTTAAAAAATATTTCTGGGATGTTGAATTTTCAGAATTGTCGTTTGAAAAGCATTCCCGGTTTATTACCAAAAGAATTCTTAATTATGGGAATATGGGTGATATTAAATGGTTGTTAACTGTCATAAAGACTGACTTTATTAAAAAGATCATCAGGACAAGCAGGAATTTAAATGCTAAAACAAGGAATTACTGGGAGGTAATGTTAAGTTAATTATCAGTTATTCTTTTCAATGAAGAGCAAATTGAATTTACATATTTTACCTGATGAACAGGCTATTTTGTTTGAGATTGAGTAATCAATATCATCATCTGAAATCTCTGGTATATTTTTCCGATGCAGAAGAGGAAGTAATGCCTGTGATGATCAAGCCGCTCTTATGGGAAGAGGTTAAAGAAAGTATTATTACAGATACAAAAAGATTTTCGCAATAAGTTATAGAATTCCAAATTTCAGATTCCAGATTCCAGATTACAACTTACATGGAATAACATTTAAACTTATAGCAATAAGCAACTTTAAATCTTGAATTTTGAACCTTAAATTTGAAAAAAGAAACATTAATTAAAAAATAAACTACTATTCATAAATGTCCATAAACGTTTTTGTCCCGAAATTCCACACCGAAGAAATCCTTTCCGAAATTAAAGAATGCCTTGAAAAAGGCTGGACCGGGCTGGGTTTTAAAACCAATCAATTTGAGGAGAAATGGAAAGAATACAGCGGACTACCTTTTGCTCATTTTCTGAACTCTAATACATCCGGCCTTCATCTGGCTGTAAATATGTTGAAAAATCGCTTTGGCTGGAAAGATGGGGATGAGATTATCTCAACTCCCATAACCTTTGTTTCAACCAACCATGCCATAATGTACGAGCGTATGAAGCCCGTTTTTGCTGATGTTGACGAGTATCTCTGCCTGGATCCTGAGGATGTAAAAAGAAAAATAAGTCCAAAAACCCGGGCGATCATGTTTGTGGGGATTGGAGGAAACACAGGGAGACTGGATGAAATAGCAAATATATGCAGGGATAATAAACTAAAGCTGATCCTTGATGCTGCACACATGGCCGGTACATTTTATCATGGAAAACATGTGGGAATTGAAGCGGATGTGACTATATTCAGCTTTCAGGCTGTAAAAAACCTTCCGACTTCCGATAGCGGTATGATTTGCTGGATGGACGAAGAAATGGATGCATGGTGCCGTAAGCTTACCTGGCTGGGGATTTCAAAAGATACCTATGCCCGGTTTAATAAAAATGAAGGCAGCTATAAATGGAAATATGATGTTCCTGATCTGGGGTTTAAATATCATGGGAACAGTATTGTAGCGTCAATCGGTTTGGTGCAGTTGAAGTACCTGGATGAGGACAATGCTTACCGGAAGAAACTGGCCAATCATTATACCCGGCTTCTTTCCGATAAGAAATCCATACAGGTCATTCACGTAGCACCCGGCTGCATTTCCTCCCGGCACCTGTTCCAGATCAGGCTGGGGAAAAGGGATGAGCTTATGCAGAAGTTCTATGATAACGACATATACCCTGGTGTTCATTATCTCGACAATACTGAGTACCCGATGTATCATTATGCAAAAGGCACGTGCCTGATGGCGGCCAAAGCATCGGCTGAGATAATTTCCTTGCCGCTGCACCTGAAAATGGGGAAAGAGGAGGTGGAGCGGGTGGCGGAGGTGATTGAATTGTAAATAGTGAATTTTGATATATGATTTTTAGTTTTGATGTGCCCCGGGATTATTAGTGTGTTTGCAATAAAAGGGAAACTAATTAGCCAGACCGGATATAATTAGTAAATTTTTTACTTAAAAAGATTGAATTAAAATTCATAATTCTAAAATCACAAATCAAATGTCATTCCCCAAAGTAATCGTCCTCACTCTAAACTGGAATGGTAAGCACCTTCTCCCCGACTGCCTTTCCTCTTATCTTGCAAACGATTACCCCAATTTTGAAATGGTTGTGATTGACAATGGATCTACCGATGGTTCGGAAGAATGGATCAGGACAAACTACCCATCCGTTACGGTATTGCAAAACGGGAAAAACCTGGGGTATTCCGGCGGATTTAATGTCGGACTTGCTTATGCATTCGAGGAAAAGAAAGCTGATTATGCGCTTATTACCAATAATGATGTGAAGGTTGACAGTAAGATCATTACCGCGCTTGTGGAGACTGCAGATACAGACCTTATGATTGGGTTTACCATCGGGAAAGTTTACTATTATGATAAACCGGAAATATTGCAAACGGTTGGGAAGAAGGAAGATCCTGTTAAATGGAATGGAGGACATATTGGAGCAAGAGAGAAGGACATTGGACAATATGATGTTGTGGCGGAAAGAGCTTTTTGTGATGATATTTACTGGCTTGTAAGAAAAGAACTTTATCAAAAAACAGGGGGCTATGATAATACTTTTTTTTTGCAGGGAGAAGATTTTGACTGGCAGGCAAGGGCAAAAAAACTCGGCTACAAAATAATGTATACTCCGCATGCTCAATTATACCATAAGGAAAGTATGACCCTTGGTAAAACTTCTGCAAAAAAAGCATATTATGATGCGCGTAATCCATTAATTGTAATAATGAAACACCGTCCAAAAGAGTTTTTTTTAAAATATATCCGATACTATTTTATCAGGCAATTGCTTATTCCGTCTTTTAAAATCGCTATCAAGCAGTTACAGTTCTATAAAGCCTGGATGATGTGGAAAGGATTTTTTTCAGCAATGATATGGTATAGTAAAAACAGGCATTTATGCTTTAAATAAATGAGTTAATTCATGATTAAGCAATTGAAAAGCTTTGATGGAAACATAATAATTAACTCAAGAGTTGAAAAACCTGGGAAATATGATGATCTTTTTGAACTTACTTGTAACAATCAATTTATACCCAGGGGTGCAGGCTTAAGTTATTGTCTTGCAAGTGCAGGTGAAAATTCAGTGAGCATTGAAACTACTTGCTTTAACAGAATTCTCCACTTTGATTTAATTAAAGGAATCATTCGGGTTGAACCAGGTTTAAAAATAGGTCATCTTTTAAATACGGTGCTGGCAAAAGGGTGGTACTTACCTGTCCTCCCTGGATATCCAGGCATAACTGTTGGAGGTTGTATAGGTTTCAATGTTCATGGAAAATCTCAATATCATGATGGATTATTCAGTGAATACGTCCAAAGTATTAAGTTATTTCATCCAAATCATGGGGAAGCAGAGTACTCCAGAAAACAAAACCCGGAAATATTTTATTTGACGCTGGGAGCATTTGGATTAACCGGTTTCGTTACAGAAATTGAGTTAAAGCTAAAACCATTAAAATCATCATATATACTATTAAAAAAGATACATGTAAATTCTCTCAATGAGGCAGTTGATGTTATGCATGAAATGGGTGGTCAATTTGATTCAATTTATTCCTGGAATAACCTAAATTATAATCGCGGAAAATTTGGAAAAGGTATAGTATATGCTGAAAAGTTTTTAGAAAAAAGCATCCAGCCTGAAATTTTCTCTTATAAAGACAACCGTCTAAGTCCTAAATCAAGAGATTCTTTTAAAATTTGCTTTTTTAATAGCTTAACGATAGATATAGAATGTGCAATATATTATTTAAAGGAAACTATAACAAAAAATGAGACCATTCTTCCTGTCAAAAAAGCCTCTTTTCCAATATATGGGAAAGAGATCTATTTTAAGTTATTCGGGAAAAAAGGTCTTAGAGAATACCAATTAATAATTCCGCATGAAAACTGGATGAAATTCGAAAATGATTTCTTTAAATTGAAAAAATCTAGAAATGTACATTTTACATTAGGATCACTCAAAATATTTAATGGATCCGGAAAATTACTTAATTTCCAAATGGATGGAATCTGTCTTGCATTTGATATGGTATCAACCAAAGATACTGAGGATTTCTTTTCCATTGTTGATGACCTGGTAATTAAGCATAATGGAATAGCTAATATTTCAAAGGATTCAAGATTAAAGGCCGTAACAGTGAAAAACATGTATCCGGAATATTCCTTATTCAAAGATAGAATTACAAGTTATGAAGGAACCAAACCGCAGTATTCTTATCTTCGTCAACAGTTAAATATTTAGAGGTATCTTATTGATTTAATTCTACTTTGATAGATTTGAATAATCAATTCTCTTTCTCCAGAATTTTTTATAGATAAAAGCTAAATTTTAATTCCTGACCACTTTATGGTCAGAGTAAACAAATGAAAAATGCTGTAATTATTGGAGCATCAACAGGTGTTGGCAGAGCATTGGCTTACTATTTGGCGTCAAAAAAGTTTAATCTATTACTAGTTGCCCGAAGTGAGAGGGATTTATTTGCTATTAGAAATGATATTGAAGTTAACTATTTAAGTGAGATAAGGATATTTTCCTGTGATTTTTCAAGAGAAAACAATGTCTCAACCTTAATTGAAAACATAAAAAATGAAAAATATCAAAATTACTTTCTATGCATCGGTAAAGTTATAAAAAATGATCATCCTGGTTTACCAACTGACCACCTGGACGATTTAATTAATACTAATTCCAGAGCCATTCTGCATTTTCTCAACAATTATCTTCCATTATTAAATCCAGGGGTTAACCGTAATTTTTTCATTTTTTCAAGTATAGCTGTAACAAGACCAAGAGGTAACAACATGGTATATGCCTCTTCAAAAGCATTTCTGGACTTTTATGGTAGAGCACTTCAACATAGATACAATGGTACAAAAATCAGAATTAAAATAATTCGTTTGGGTTATGTAGACACATCCATGACTTATGGTCTAAAGTTGATGTTTCCAGTTATTAAACCGGATTTAGTAGCACGAAAAATATACAAATACATTCATTCAAAAGATAGTATTATTTATATCCCATGGTTTTGGAGACCGGTTTCATGGATTATAAGAGTCATTCCATGGTTTATTTACAGAAAATTAAGTTTTTAGATTAATGGAGAAACCTAACATTACTGTTTTATTCCCGGTATTTAATGACGAAAAAACCGTTAAAAGATTAACAGAAAAAGCATTAAAAGTACTTGAAGAACATGCCACGGAATATGAGGTACTGATTATAAATGATTGTAGTCCCGATGAGGCAGGTAAAATTGCGGATGAAATGGCAGAAAAAAACAATCATATCCGGGTAATTCATCATGAAAAAAACCTGGGATATGGTGCTGCGCTTAGAACCGGTTTTTCAAATTCGAAATATGAATATATCTGCCAAACAGATGGGGATGATGAATACGAAATTGCAGACATTGAAAAGTTCATTAAATTAAAAGATTATTATGACCTGATTGTGACTTTTCGTTATGTCAGAATGTATTCGACATGGCGGGTTTTTATATCCAGAATATATAATAGCATCCTGAGAATATTATTCAGGCATCATTTCAGGGATATTAGTACAGGGTTACGATTCGTAAGAAAAGAAGTAATTGATGATATTAACCTGATTTCTAACAGCCCTTTTATTGGAGCTGAATTGACCATTAAAGCTATGCTGAAGGGTTACAGAATTGGTGAACTCGGTATCCAAACATTTCCCAGAGAATTTGGGAAAGGTGCTACTGTGTCTTTTAACAATATTAAAAATACAATCATGGAAATGATTAAAATATATCGACAGATATTTTCAATAGACTATGAACTTCCGAAAAATCGAACCAGGTAAAGACTATTGCTGGAGTTGCTTATTATTCAATTTTAAGTTCGCTCCTAAAAATAATTATACCCCTTAATCTATTGAATGTGAGCATTGTTAAACAGTGGTTCAACTACATAATTTTAGGTAGAATATCGGGATGAAATCATTAAAATTATTATTTTCTTATTAGCAATAAAAAGTCAGAACTAACATTTTTTCCGAAACCTATGAAACCTACAAGATTGAGGCAAACGCAACTTGGCGAAGCAATATCAGGAAGAAAGTGAGTAAACACTCATGAACAAAATAATTGAGGTTTGACTTCGTCGAGCCCTACGGGGTTCATCCAACCACTTTAGTAAATTTTGTAAGAATGAAACAAATATTAAACGTTCTTAATAAATACTATCTGCCAGTTATGGCAGCTATCTTTTTGATTATTTTGTGGTTAAACTGGAATTCTCACACAATGCTGGCTGTATATGCTTATTACATCGACTTTAAAAACATCATTCTCTCCGGATTTAATGCATCCCAGGCTAAACTTTGTAATCCCACCTTTCCCATGTGGGGTTATGGATGGCTTTTAATTATTACAGAGAATAAATTATTACTAATTTTAATACAGGGTAGCCTGGCAATTTTCTCAGTTTGGTATTTCTTTAGGATGGCTCAAAGCAATAATATGCTGGATGATAACACGTTACTGATTTATAAGACCCTATTGATCATAGCTATTCCCTTTTACGCGTTTCATAGTATAAGATGGCCTTACAGCATTTCCATGAGCCTAATAGTTTTATCACTGGTCTTGTTCCTCGCAGGTTTCTTTTACATAAAAAAACCACTTAAAAGGATCATAATTTCCGGTATTTTATTCGGCCTTGCATTAAACTTCAGATCAGACTATTATCTTATACCCATCGGATTTTCAATAGTAATGCTGATAATAATGAAGTTCCGTTCAACTGTAATAGGGAAAACAGCTGTTTGGCTCATTGCCATCTATGCAATGCTGATTCCCTGGGGAATGTACACATATTACACCACGGGGCATTTCCTTCTGACCTCAACCAATAAAGGCCATGTTATGTTTATCGGCCTGGGTAATCTTCCGGATAATAAATGGGGAATCACAAAATGGGATCATGACCCTGTACTGAAAGCAACCATGATAAAGGAATATGGAGAAGATAAATCAACACTTCTATATGAGACCAATCAATATGTACTTAGTGAATTCAAAAATCGTATTAAAGCAGATCCAACTGAATATGTACGAAAAAATATTTATGCTGCTGGAAGATTATTTTTAGAAGGAGTCTATTCAGGTGATTTCCTGCATCATGAGGTGTATAAGTTACAACCCCTGGACACATGCTGGACACGTCCCGGAGATACATGGAAATTCAACGAAGGTGAAAATACATTTAAAGGTATTCGGTCTGAGTTTTTAAATAAACCTTTGCAAACGATTAAGCATATAGGTTTTACTTCTTTGTTACGCATCATGGCGAAAAAAATTTCCTCTGCTTTTAGTAGAATTACAAGCTTCCTTGCACTAATTTTATTACCCTTAGGCTTGTTTTTTTCCATACGTGATAAGAATTATCTTATGCTCTTTTCAATTCTCCTTATTTTGTATCAGGCTGGTGTCAACATATTGGCCTATCAATGGAATCTTTATACTGCAAATGTATATTTCTTTCTGTTATTACTGCTTTCCTATACTTTGTTAAGTATGATTTACCTTGTTCATAAAAAAAAGGAAACAGAACATATCTGATATGAATCTAATATGAAAATGTATTGACCTCAATTAATCAAGGGCAAACCCCATCGATATGGGACAAATGGTGGGATGACATAAGCCCCTTATCCGAAATAAGGATGTGGGATTTTTTCGGGGGAAGACACTGGATAATGAAATATTGTCCGCGGTTTGGAAAAGTTGTTGAGGCAGGGTGTGGGGTAGGTAGGTATGTGTTTTACCTCAGAAGGTTTGGAATTGACATTGAAGGAATAGATTTCTCAGATGCGGTAATTGAAAAATTAAATAATAGTAAGCACCAGATTGACGAAAATGCAACTTTTCGAAAAGGAGATGTAACCGACTTACCTTACCCTGATAATACTTTGAGCGGTTATCTTTCACTTGGAGTAGTGGAACATTTTATTGAGGGCCCTCAAAAACCAATAGCGGAAGCATTCAGAGCTTTGCGTCCCGGAGGGATTGCCATCATAACCACTCCGAATAAATCGTTTTATATCCGCCACAGAAATTCAGTTAAGCACCTGAAAAATATTGTAAATACCGTTATCGGAAAGAAAATTAAAACACAGAAATTTTTTCAATATGAATATACTCCATCTCAACTCAAAAGATTTTGCGAGTATGAAGGGTTTCATGTTTCACGGGCCGAGGGTTGCGACCTTTTATATCCCTTTAATGAAATAGGGGGGTTTAGAGGAGAAAATATCAGATATGGATCTTTCGGCTGGTGGTTTTCAAGTTTGTTTGAAAACACCTGGTTAAACTATTTTGGTGGACAATCTATTACTATTTCGGTAAAAAAAGCAGCTGTAATGCATTGCTTCTTAAGTGGGAAACTTAATGCCACTTCTGAGTCGCTTGAAAGGTTCGATGTGCCAATTTCAAAAGAGCTACAAAACTCCGCCTTAGCTCAGTTCTTCCAAAAACAAAAACCTGTTAGATACTCGGGGAAATACTCAATTAATACACCTGTTTTAAAACCTGAAACACGCGTATGTGAATTCTCTGGTAAACCATATAAAACAGATGCTTTTTTTGAAGATTTTGGATTGGATAAAAACATAAACCCAGATCTGTTAAAAACCCCTACCTATAATATCCCTTTAAGTGTAAATAATGTAAAACCTGTATTCAGGGAAAGAATTGTTTATTAATACCACATGAGAATTAAAAAAACCACAGAATTTCATTTGATCGTAAAATTTCTCGAAGAAAATTTCTCTTCACCTACACATTGGCCAGAGTGGAATATTCTGGTTAGTTCGTTTTACAACACGGTTTTTTTTTATTACTGTGCATGCGAAGATAATGAAATTATTGGTGTTCTCCCTGTACATAAAAAGAAAAAAGGCTTGCTTAACATCTTGTATTCAGGTCAGTTCTGGTATATCCCATATGGTGGGTGGATATTCTCCAAAAGAATAAACTTAAATTCTTATAAACAACTTATTGATAAAATATCTAGTTTAACGGTTTTTCAATTACCATTATTAGAAGATTTTAACATATCTCTTCAAAAAAAAAATCTGAAATACTACAAAACTTTAATACTTCGCCTTGATGAGGAAATGGAATCAATTTGGTTAAATCATATTAACTCAAAAAAACGAAACAAGATTAGAAAAGCTCAAAAAAACAATATATTAATTGAATATAATGAAAGATTTACTAACTCCTTTTACCTGCTTTATAAAAATGCTTGTACAAAAAATAAACTAAAACTGCTTCCCTGGGATTTTTTTTTAGAGCTGAATAATTCTAATCATATCAAATTTTTAATTATTACAGCTCTTAAAGGCAAAACACCTTTGGCGAACATTGTGATTGTTTATGATAAAAACTATGCTATATATTGGTTGGGCAATCAGGTTGACAATTCTCCAAACCTGGGTCAGGGTGAACTACTTCAATGGGAGGCTATCAAAAAAATGAAAGACTACGGATGTAAATTTTATGATCTCTGCTATATTGACGAAAAAATATTACCCCATATCTACGAGTTTAAGAGCAGTTTTTCAAAAATCGAGATTGATGTCCCACTTATTAATATCAAGCCTGTATTATTCAGAGTAGTAAACAAACTTTCTAATTTATTTTAATGCCGTTTAGTTAATACCCCCAAACCCCTGAAGGGGACTTTTGCAAATTGCTCATTACTAAGCACTCTCCCTTTTAGGGGGGAGGGGGGTTAACCAAGGACTTAAAGTATTTATTATTTTTCGGAGCAGACTCATATTTTAATCATTACAGAAAAATGAAAAAGTGGCTTCCCTCTGGTTTAAAATCATATATTCATAGTAACTATCTAAAATACAAACTTGGAAGCACAAACAAAATTGGCAGAAAAACCATCATATCAAAAGATTTTATGTGTGGTGTTAACTGCATAATAGGTTCAAATGTTAACATCGGACAAGAAGTAAAGATTGGAAACGGAGTAAAAATAGGAAGCATGGCTATTCTAAGCAATACTGAAATCGGGGATAATTCATTTATCGAAGGCAGAGTTATTACAACAGGATATGGCAGAGGTAAAATCAGAATTGGTAAAGAATGTTATGTTGGAATTTATAATGTGATGGACTGGAGCAATGATATTACTATAGGCGATTATGTTCATATTTCCGGTCCTTCAACTGGGATATGGACACATTCTTCTGCAGAAATGTGCCTGAATAGCATTCCGCTGAATGAAAAAACCGAAGAATTCAGGCCTACCGCACCGGTGGTTATCGGGAGTAATGTCTATATAGGTGGCAATTGCACCATCTATCCTGGTGTTACCATTGAACACCACTCCATTATTGCACCAAATTCCGCAGTTACAAAAGATGTTGAACCACACACCATGTATGGAGGTGTGCCCGCTATTAAAATTAAGGATCTGGCTTATTAATATCGTTTAGTTAATACTCCCAAATCCCCTGAAGAGAGCTTTAAGAGCTGCAAAGAAATATGCAAAGGCATAAAATTAGAATGATGCAAAAGTCTCCTTTAAGGGATTTAGGGGTAAATAAAAAACTAAACATACCCTTAACTTAAAGAGATTGATAAAACAATAATCATTTTACCTCATGTTAAAAGGGGAAAAAATACCAGAGTTTATTGAAATTCTTCTGTTTCTGTTCGCAGCTTTATTCGTGGTATATATAATTCCAGCACCCTTGAATAGAATCATTTTCCTGGCTGTCCTTCCACTCGCCTGGTATTCTAAAAGAGACTATTTCTGGATCGCGTTTTTCTTTATTATGCTTGAACACCCCAGCGGGCTTTTTTCAGGGGGGCAACGGGAAGATGCCTACAGGCTGCCCTTGTATTCTTTAGCACCGGGTTTTTCCTTTTCCATACAAGAACTTTATTTTATCCTTTTGCTTATCAAATCTTTAGTAAATGAAAGAATAAAACGAACATATATCCCTACTTTTTTAAATAAAGAACTGAAACTTCTTCTTTGGCTGTTCATTGCTCTAGTGCTGATATCACCTGCAATGGGAATGAACTTTAACGTGATGATAAATATTATGCGTTTGTCAGTAAGTCTTAGTCTTTTTTATTCTTTTATTCGTTTGGTAAACAAAGAGGATGATTTCCTACGCTTCTTAAAGCTACTTTTCCCCTTTGCATTTATCGCATTGTCCCTTCAAATCTATTTTTTAATTACAGGTCAGCAGCTTATCGCAACATTTATACCAGAGGATTCAGATCTTAACTGGATATATGGTATCCAGGAATCAGCCCGATGGGTGAGGCCTATTGTTATGGCACATGCCGTGCTGATTACATTTTCCGGGAGCCTGATATACTTATTGTTGAATCGTCAAGGCATTAGTAAACAATATCTTATCCTGATAAATTTATCAAGTTTCCTGGTTATTTTTATGTCGGGTACTAGAAGTTGGGTGCTGGCTTTTTCAATAGGATATTTGATGTTTTTTCTGATATCCGGGTTTAGAATTCCTAAATTACTAACACGGACCGGTTTTGCGATAATTGTTTTTTTTTTAGTTGCTCCTGCAATACCTGTGGTGAATAAGCAAATAAAAAACTCATGGAACAGGATTGCTACCCTGGAAGAAGTCATTGAAGGAGATATAACAGGAGGGGGGACCATTAACCGGTATGACCAGAAAGCTCCAAATGTAATGAAAGGCTTCACTTCTAGCTCAATTTTACTTGGTGCCGGTTTCAGCAACCATTTTAATCAATATCGTGACGGACATGTTGGGTATCATAATATTTTGCTGAACACTGGTATTATTGGCACAATCATATTTATCTACGTGATTTTACGCGCTCTTTTATATCCATTCAGAATGGGGAATAAGCGAAGCTCTTATCAGAAGGCAATATCCCGGGTAGGTATAATCACATTGATCATTTTGTTATTTATAAATATTGGTACCCAAACCATTGGTTTTACACCTGATGGGGTAAACCGGGTTATTCTCATGGCATTTTCAATTGTAACCATTGATAAGTGCGTAAGAATGAGCTATTCATGATTTTTTCAGATATAATTTGAAATGAATACTATTACCAAACATATATTCGTAACCCAACCTTCTCTACCTGATTTAAAAGAGTTTATTCCCTACCTTGAACAAATATGGGAAAATAAAATACTGACCAACAACGGACCATTCCATCAGCAACTCGAAAAAGAACTTGCCGAATATTTAGGGGTTAAACATATCTCACTGTTTGCCAACGGAACCCTAGCGTTAGTTACAGCACTTCAAGCCCTCCGTATCACAGGTGAAGTAATTACAACCCCTTACAGTTTTGTTGCAACCACACATTCACTCTGGTGGAACAACATAAAACCCGTTTTTGTAGATATTGAACCTAGTACTTTTAACCTGGATCCGGCAAAGATTGAAGCGTCCATTACCCCAAAAACGTCAGCAATACTACCTGTACATGTTTATGGTAATCCTTGCCGGATGGAAGCCATAGAAAAAATAGCTGAAACATATAGTTTAAAAGTGATTCATGATGCAGCCCATGCTTTTGGGGTGAAATACAATGGACGTTCAATACTGGAGTTTGGCGACTTAAGTGTCCTGAGTTTTCATGCTACCAAAGTATTCAATACCTTTGAAGGAGGGGCCATTGTTTGTCATGATGAAAAAACCAAAAGACATATTGACGATTTGAAAAATTTTGGATTTCGCGGCGAAACGACCGTAGTTGCTTCTGGCATCAATGCAAAAATGAATGAAGTTCAGGCCGCAATGGGTTTACTGCAGCTGAAGTATATTGATCAAGCTATTGCAAAAAGAAAAGAAATTACCAGACAATATCGTGAGTTGTTAAAAGGCATCCCTGGCATTTACTTCTTGGAAGATCAGCCCGGTGTTGAACATTGTTATACTTATTTCCCAATATTTTTAAATGCAAAGGAATATGGAATGAGCCGTGACCATTTGTACAATACCCTAAAAGAAAACGGTATTCATGGACGCAGATATTTCTACCCACTAATCAGTCAGTTCCGCACCTACAGAGGTCTAGAATCCGCCTATCCGGGGAAGATGCCGATCGCGGAAAGGATTACTAAAGAGGTGATTTGTTTACCGATTTATCCGGGTTTAAAACAGGAAGAAATTGAAATGATTGCTAATACCCTCAAAGAAAAATTAAAATGAAAATAGCTATCATGCAACCTTACTTCTTTCCCTACATAGGTTATTTTCAATTAGTTAATGCTGTAGATAAATTCGTGTTTTATGATGATGTGAAATATATTAACAAAGGATGGATAAATAGAAATAGAATATTGGTTAACAATGATGCTCACTACCTAACAATACCTCTTGAAACAGCCAGTCAGAATAAACTTATCAGTGAAATATTTTTCATTAAAAACCTGGATAAGCAAAAAAAAACCATTTATTATGCCTATAGAAAAGCTCCCTTTTTTAAAGATGCCTGGCCTGTTATTGAAAGAGTGCTTAGTTTAAAAGATATAGGAATTAGCAAATTAGCCGCATTTTCTGTAACCGAAATATGCAAATATATTGGAATTGAAACTGTCTTTGAATTTAGTAGTAATAAATATGCTGATACAATAAATCTAAGAAAAGCAGAACGCCTAATTAAAATCTGTAAGATAAATAATGCAGATGAGTATATCAATCCAATCGGAGGGGAAGAAATATATAGTAAAGAGTATTTTTCAGATCATGGAATAGATATTTTTTTTTTAAATAGCTTACCAGTTTATTATAAACAATTAAGTAGTGTTTTTATTTCAAACTTGTCAATTATTGATGTTTTAATGTTTAATTCAAAAGAGCAGGTTAGAACACTGTTTAAACTTTATGAACTAATTTGACTTGAAGTTGAAAACAATCCTAATATTTGGTGCCACTGGAACATTGGGGGCATATACAAGCATATATTTAAAAAACTTGGGGTATGATGTTATTGCTGTTGGCAGAAGACAAAACGATAATGGTTTTTTCAAAGATTATGAAATAAACTACTTTTCAATTGATGTAACCCAAAAGAAATATTTTTCTAAACTAAAAAATATAAAAATTAATTGTGTCTTACATTTTTCAGGTGATATGCCTGCTAACATGTCAGGTTATTACCCTCAAAAATATATAGATTCGATTATTACTGGAACTCATAATGTTTTGGAGTTTTGCGTGGAAAATAGCATCCATAAAATTGTTTTTACTCAATCCAGAGCGGACTCTACGCATTTGATGGGATCTCTTAATCCTGTTCCTTCAGATATTTATAAGACATTTCCTCTTAATACAGATCATTCCATATATGCTATTTGCAAGAATGCTGCTGTAGATCTAATAGAGCATTATTTTCACAAGTATGGCATAAAAAGATTTGTATTGAGGCTGCCAACTATATATGCTTATCACCCAAATCCCTTTTTTTACGTAGATGGTGAAAAACGATTGATAGCCTATCGCTTGATAATAGAAAAGGCTATTAGGGGTGAAAAAATTGAGATTTGGGGTGATCCATCAAAAAGTAAGGAAATTACATATATTATGGATTTTTGCCAAGTTGTAGAAAAGTCGATAGTATCAGACTTATCTGGAGGAATATATAATATAGGAAGAGGTGTTGGCGTAACCCTTGAAGAGCAAATAAAAGGAATAATAAAAATCTTTTCCTCACAAGATCGCATTTCTGAAATAGTTTATCGACCGGATAAGCCTGATGCCAGGCAGTTTATCCATGATATTACAAAAACACAAATAGAACTTGGATATAATCCTGATTTTGATTATTTATTATTATTGAAGGAATTTAAGATAGAAATGCAAAAAGAAAGATTTGCTAAACTTTGGGGTCGAAGATCAGATTATACTAACAAATACTGATGAATAGAATAGTAATTACTTGTCCGAACAATTATATTAATGAAAGAGAGTATATTATTAATGTTTTAATTAAAGATTTTCTTGGTGTCAATTTGCAACTGTTTTTCAATTCAAAAGTAAAAGATTATATTATTGATATAGGATTTAAAAAACTTATTATAGAAGATCATTTTTTTAATAATTATTCTGAGCATGCAACCTACCTTACAAAATTAGGATTGCCTAAGGATATTACTTTAATAAATAACAAATTTATTAAAGATTTACCGGCTATTTATGGCACTGATTATCTTAGTATTAATGATAATCATATTATTTTAGGGCTTGATATATTTGCTTCATCTTTTTTTATGTTAACACGATGGGAAGAAGAGGTTATTAAAAAAAGTAATAATATCAGATGTGATGAAAATGAACTTATTTCAGTAAAATACAATTTTTATCAGAAACCGGTTGTAAATGAATATTGTGAATATCTTAAAATACTTTTTAAAAAATTAGATTATGAAATTCCTAAATTAAAAAGGAAGACAGAAGTATTTATTACTCATGATGTTGACAGGTGTTATTTAAGTTCAAAAAGCGAATTATTAAGGAATTTAGAGAAAATGATATTTCAGAAAAAGTTAGTAAAAAAGTCTTTTACTATTTTAATAAGATATTTATATTATAAAATTTCAAACATCAATCCCTTTGACTCTTTCGAAGAATTAATGGTCTTAACTAAAAAGTATAATTTTAAAAATCATTTTTACTTTAAAGCAATAAATAAAGGAGAGAAAGGATATACATATAATATAAATAACAATTTTGTTAAAAAGAAGTTAGAGATGATAATTGATAATAATAATTTTATCGGGTTTCATCCTTCAGAAAACACAGTTCATGATGACCAACAATTTCAATTGGAATTAATAAGATTAAAAGATGCGTCTAATGCGAAAATTAAAGGAGGGCGAAATCATGGCTTGTTATATTTTGCTGACACATTCAACCAATGGGATAATAGTAATTTACAATATGACAGTGGAATAGGATTTCAATTCAGAAATGGTTTCAGATCAGGTGTATGTTATAAATACAACCTTTTTGATATTTACAAGAGAAGATCCATGAGATTAAAGGAAATACCAATGTTATTCATGGATACTGTTGGCTTAAGAAATAGGATGAAACCTGAGGATTTCCTCAATGAAGCAAACCATATTTTTAATATGGTCAATAAACATATGGGTATATTTTGCATGAACTGGCATAGTAATCTTTTTAACTCTATTGAAATGAGAGATTACAAACCATTATATTTAACAGTGTTAAAAACAATTGCCAATAAAATTAATGTAAGTGAAAGATAATTTACCACTGGTATCTATAAGTTCAATTACGTATAATCATGCAAAATATATTAGACAATGCATAGAAGGGTTTTTAATGCAAAAAACCACTTTTTTATTTGAGATATTGATACATGATGATGCATCTACAGATGGAACAGCAGAAATTATTAAAGAATATGAAAAAAAGTATTCTGATTTTATTAAACCAATTTATCAAAAGGAGAATCAATTTTCAAAGGGAGTCATGATTTCCCCGACCTTCAACTGGCCACGTGCTAAAGGTAAATACATAGCCCTGTGTGAGGGAGATGATTATTGGACGGATCCTTTTAAATTGCAAAAACAGGTGGATTTTTTAGAAAATAATGGCAATTATGGTATGGTTCATACAGCAGTGAACGTGGTGGATTCCAATAATAACTTAATATTTGTTTCCGACTCGCCCCAACCTTCAGGAGAAGTCTTCCATGATTTACTAAAATCAGCATTCGTGGTTACCTGCTCAGTGTGCTTCAGAACGGATATCGTGAAAGAAGCGATCGCTCATGCAAAAAAACGGAGCCTTAAATGCATTTTCGATTACTGGTTATGGCTTCATGCAGCCATGAGGGCGAAAATCCATTATATGCCTGAAATAACCTCAGCCTATCGTTCACATTCAGGCGGGATTACAAAAAACTCAAACGGTTTTTTCAGAAAAGCCATCCCTTTGGCCGTTTTAGATGCCATTTCACTTAAATTATCCCACTACCCCGAAAAAAAAACTTACAGGAACTGGGAGCTATACATACATTACTGCAGGGCTCTTATGGCTTCAAAGATTAGTACCACAGACAGATTATTTTATTCAGGGTTATTTTTAAAAAAACCTTTGGCTGTTTTGGCTTTTATTCCTGCATTTTATCGTAAAATAAAATGGAAGTTTACTAATGTCAAAAGAACTGCTTAAAATTATCCATAACCTGCTTGCTCTAAGTGGAAAATATTAAGGAAAAAGCTCAAACCGGTATTGCTTTAGGATTTATTACCCGACTTAGTACTCAAGCGTTACAGTTTGTTTTTGGATTAATCCTGGCAAGATTATTATCGCCTGAAGACTATGGGCTGGTTGGTATGCTAGCGATTTTTATTGCACTCTCAGACACCTTTGTTGATAGTGGTTTTGGAACTGCGATTATGCGCAAAAAAAATCCGGTTGCAATTGACTATTCTACTGTTTTCTGGTTTAATCTCTCTGTTTCACTAATTGCATATATAATTCTTTTTTGGGGTGCATCATATATTGCTGAATTTTATGACGACTCCCGATTGATTTTATTAACCAGAGTAATTACCATTGTTATAATTATCAATGCATTTGGTTCTGTCCAGGGGAAATACCTCAACAAGAACCTTCAATATAAAAAGCTTACTAGAGTATATTTTATAGCATTTGTAAGTGGAAGTATTTTAGCTGTTGTTATGGCCATACTTGGATTTGGAGTCTGGGCATTGGTTGGTAAAACTATATTCGCAGCCATATTACTCAACGGCGGATGGTGGTTAGTAAGTACATGGAAGCCTATGCGCAATTTCTCGGTGAATTCATTTAAGGAACTGGTTGGTTTTGGATCAAAAATATTAGCCACTTCATTGTTCAGCTCATTCTTTTCCAATATTTATTCCGTTATCATTGGCAAACTGTTCAATGCACAAAATCTCGGATTCTTTACCAGGGCAAAACAATTTTATGAATTACCAGATAAAAGTATCCGGTCCTCATCCATGAATGTATTTTTCCCTGCCCTGAGCTATATGCAGGATGATTTGCAAAGGCTTGTCAATACGTATAAAAAAATTCTCGGTATGTATGCATTTATCCTTTTCCCGATATATGCTGTTCTGGCCATTATTGCGGAGCCATTGATAGTTGTGATAATTACTGATAAATGGTTAGATTCGGTTGTGCTGCTGCAATATTTTTGTATGATTGCATTAGCACTTCCTTTCGAATCTGTCAATGAAAACGCACTTTATATTAAAGGACGTTCAGATTTTGTTTTTTATACAACAGTTTTGAAGAAGGCCGGGCTCGTCATATTCCTGTTTTTGTTTTACAGATATGGACTTAAAGGAATGGTATGGGCTTTTGTGCTTGAAGGTTATCTGGGAGTTCTTATATCCGTTTTTTTTGCTAAAAAAGTGTTGTCCTTTTCATTTCTTAATCAGATAAAACAAGTGCTCCCCTCATTAAGCATAACTGCAGTTGCATCCTTAGCTATGTTGCTCGCAATGTATATTATAAATTCAGGGATACTCCAGTTAATCCTGGTGCCTCTGGTTGGTGCTTCAGTATATCTTAGCATTAGTTACTTTAGTAATCGAGCCGAACTGGTTGAAATAGTTGATTTGATTAGCGGATTCAGAAAAAGATTAAAAAACCGGGATAATTAATTCTGCCAGCTTTATGATAAAACCCACCAAGTACATATTTCTATCATCCTCATCAAAAGGCAAAAGTTTTGATTATTATGAACTGGAGAGTGATCTTTTTTTTGTTGGATCATGGGCTGGAACCATTGCAAGAAGACTTAAAAATTTTAATAATGAACTGGATATCTCAATTTGGAGAATGGAGTCCCTGGTGAAAAAACCATTCAAAAAGGAAATATTCGGTTTGCAAGGTATTATTTGGCCCAAAAAGTGGGTACTGTTTAAAAACGTTTTTACTCTTCCGATGTACCTTCGAGTATTGCGATTAAGCTTTAAATACAACATGATCATACATTATCATTCTTTATTCAGCACTTTGATTTTATTGAAGTTCATATTACCCGGTAGTGTAAAGGTAATTTTTAGCCATCATGGGGGCGTAGCTCCCATAAAAGGAAGTTTAAAGGACATATTTTTCAGGCTGACTTATCGGAAGGTTTCAGCGATTACATATATCAGCATCAATGCAAGAGATTATTTAAAAAAAATCAATATCCCTGAACAAAAAATTCATTTCCTTCCTGTTGGCGCAGATTTTAATATTTTCAAGCCTTCCGATAAAATATTGGCAAGAGAGAAGCTCAATCTTAATAAGAATATGATATATGGTATATATGTAGGGGCGTTCTACAGTTTGAAAAGTGTGGATTTAATATTAAAAATCTATCATGAGTTAAAATCAAAATATAATTTCAGTGTCATTTTTGTTGGAGGGGAGGATAACGATAATAATAATTTATTTCGAAAAGTCAGTGAATCTGGTTGTCCATTTTATGGGCGTCAAAAATGGACTGATTTGCCCGATTTTTATAATGCAGCAGACTTTTACATTCATCCGGTCTTTCATTCCCAATTTGGGGGTCTTGATGTGTCATGGATTGAAGCGCTCGCTTGTAATAAACCTGTATTAAGTCCACAATTAAAATATCTTGATTTTGATTATTCCGAATTGGGAGTTGCAGTGGAAACGCCTGAAGATGTTAACGAAAAAGTAATTTTTCTGATTAATAATTCTAGTAAATTCAGGCGTTGCAGAGAAATATCAGTACAACATTTAGATGCGAACTATGCAATTATGAAAAAACTTACTTCAATTTACAGTTCAATTATTTACGAAGGATTAAAAAAAAATGCATGACAATTTATGAAAATCATTTATATCATCTGCTTCCCTCCAGCCTATCAATATAATAGTTCCCTCCAACCTGATTGTAAATGGTATAATTCAAAAAATGAGTTAATTGGGGTGTGGAGACAGGATTGGGGTCATGTTTTTGCTAAAGATGTAAAAAAATTTTTCCCTGAATGTACATACGAAGTATGGCGACCTGATTATAGAGCAGAGAAAGAATATAGACATACTTTTAATGACGGAGTTATTCATCGCAGTTTCCCAGCACAAAAAATAACTTTTTGGACAGGTCTAAAACCAGCTAAGTTTTGGACATCAAAAGAACTTCTCCAAGCATTAGAAGAAATGGCTCTGGTTAATCAGGTTAAGAAGGAATTAATATTACATATACCTCTTGATTTCAGTTATCTGGGGCATATCATCCTAAAATCTTATCAAGACAAAGTCCCATTTCTGCATACATCCCATTTAAATCCAAATCTTCTAAATCCAAAAATCTTAACACTAAATCCCATTAGATTTTTACATCGTTTTTTTATAAAAAGAACTTATAAGAAACATCTGAGCTATATTAAGGAAATTGCCGTTTCATCAGATAGGATAGAGTTTTTTAAACAATACACTAAGGCAAACATTTATCAATTTGATTCTCTCAATTTTGATTTTAAATGGGCAAAAAACAAAATTAATAAAGAAAATGCCAGAAAAAAATTAGGATTTATAAATGAGGATTTCATTTTATTATCTTCTTCCCGTATTGTACCTGAGAAACAACTTGATAAAATGATTACAGCACTTTCCAAAGTTGTAAATAGAAATTATAAATGTATTATATCTGGCAATGGTGAAAAAACCTATGAGGACTATTTAAAGAAATTAACAAAAAAACTTGACTTGACTAATAACATTATATTCACAGGATTCTTGTCAGAGAATCTTATTGATTACTATTCTGCGTCCGATGTTTTCATTACCACCTCGGTTTCAGAAGGTGGGCCTGTATCAGCACTAAAAGCCATAGCCCTTAATATTCCGGTAATTTCAACGGATACAGGAATTGCAGCATACCTGCTGAAACAATACGATGCAGGCTTAATATTGGACAGGTATGATTCTGACAAATGGGCTAAAATGATTGAGAAAATAGTTAATGGGATGCAACTGAAGTCTATTGATCCGGAAAAACTGGAGGTTCAATATGGATTGGAAAACAACATTAAGCAGCTTATGATGTGTTATAAAAATTCTTTTAGTAATTTTTGGGAGCATATAGAAAAAACCTCCCAAACAAGAAAAGTTTTTCCAACTAAATTTATAAAATACGATTGTTAGCATAATATGTCAATAAAAGAGTAAATGCTTATAAATAAAAGTAGTTATAGCTTTGAATCTAAAAAATCTCCTGCAAATAATTAAAGATATACACATATATTTGAAAGGCTGTAAAATTATTATTTTGGTAATAAAAAATCAATTCACAAATGGTCAAATCAGTTGAGTTTAATTGGGAAATAGATTCAATAGACAATGATGTAATCCTTACTCAAAAAGATGAGGCAATGCATCTTTTTCTAAAACATATGAATAATGAATTTACAGCCAAAATCCTTGAAGCTGGTTGTGGTAATGGCAGAGTTGTAAAATATTTGTATGATTTAGGGTTTAAAAATGTGGAGGGGATTGAACTTAATAAAAAAATTGTAGTACAATTGAATCAAAAATTTAAATCTTTAAACATTTACCATGGTGATCTCATGGAATACAATTTTAATGAAACTTTTAACTACATTATTTCATTTGGTGTAGTCGAACATTTTATTGAAGGGATTGATGCTCCTATGGAGAAATTATATCAATTATTAAAGGAAGGAGGCAAAGCTATTTTAACTGTACCTTGCTTTAATTATTATCGAAGACTGCGCTTTTACATAAGTATCTATAATCCAAAAAACTGGAACAGGGATAAAAACCTGCCAAGTAAAAAAGGTTTTCTTTATCATGTTAGCCCATTATATGGCATTTTTTTTGAATATTGGACAACACCCAAGGAATTTAATAAAATTTGTATTAAAAGTGGGTTTAAAATTATTGAATCAAAACCTATAAGCCATGCTCAAGGGCTAATGGGAATTTTCGGCAAAAGAATAGGTCAGCTAAATAATGGGGAGATTCAGCTTAACAAGTTTGGCAGGTTAATAAATAAAGTCCTCAAAATCATCCCATTCCTTCATAATCATATGTATGCAGTAGTGCTTGAAAAAAATCATTCTAAATCAACTATCTAAGTGGTTTTCTGATGAACATCAAAGAAAATATTCACATCCAATTGGCCACATTAAAAAGTATCCTTTACTGAGTTTCTATATACTTTTTTTTGAGAGAAAATCTTCAAAATGAAAGAAATACTTGAAAAATTGCGCTTAAACCGATGAAATCATTTCTTTACAAAATTTTTCTTTTATTCCCCTACTCTCTGGGAAGAGTAAAAAAATATTGTCATGGAAATGAAAAGTCGAGTCTTCATAAATGTTTTGATATGGTTTCCTGGCTTTTAAGAGATGACCATTTTAACCGTAACTATTATGCATTTGGATTAAACCTTTTAAACACTAAACAAAAGGAATACATTGGCAGAAAAGAATTTCTAAGTATTAAACATAAAGCGGAATTATTATTGAGAATATCAGGAAGATTTAATGAGTTTTCCTATGATATAATTACAAAAGATAAATTTATATCATATAATCTTTTTTCAGGTGCTCATCTTCCATGTGTCAAGGTTGAGGGACTTGTTAGTGGAGATGGTGTTTTCTTTAATAATGGGGAATATAAACCCCTGGAAATTCTGTTTTCTATTAATAACCCGTTTGTACTAAAGAACGTTGTACTTGAAGCGGGTGATGGTTTTTTGCTTTGTAAACCGGAAAAAGGGAAGCTATTAGTTAACAACAAGCTATTCAATTGCCATGAATTAAAACAAAGTTTAGGTTTTGGTAAATGGATTATGCAATACAAAATAGAATCTCACAAAACTATTCGTATGGTAAATGCTTCTGCACTCAACACCACACGTATCGTAACCATTCGAAATGGTAAAGAAGCTGTTTACTTAACAGGATTTCAATCGTTCGCAACAGGAAACCAGGAAATCGATAGTTGGGGAAAAGGAGCGATTTATGTCGGGATGTCACCAGAACACTCTGTTTTAAAATCTCCAGGCTATTATCACCCTTCTATCCCGGGACGAAGTATTGCCCATGAACACCCGGATTCACATATTGCATTTGAAAACTATAAAATTCCATACCTCAGGGAATCGGTTGATCTTTGCCTTCGTGCCCATCGCTTGCTCTATAATCACTTCGTAATAGGCTGGGACATCGCTATCACCGACGATGGCCCCCTGATCGTAGAAGCTAACGAAAAACCCGGAATGAACGCCGTGCAGTGCGTAGACGGGGGACTGAGGGAAAGGATAAGAGAATGTTATAAAAATACGATGGAGTATTTAAAGAAATCCACACCCTCAACCCCTAAAGGTAAAGTTCCCTTCAGATGGTGTAGGGAAAGCATTGTCAATAATAAAGTGCAAATACATCTAACTCTATGAACATCTCTATCTTCGGCCTCGGCTACGTGGGCTGCGTGAGTCTCGGATGCCTGGCAAAAAATGAACACCGCGTTACCGGCGTGGACATTAATAATGATAAGGTTGAGCTTATTAACAAGGGACTTCCTACTATCATTGAAAAAGATATTGACCGGATTATTTTTAAGGGATATGAAAAGGGTCTTATTAAAGCTACAACCGACTACAGGGCAGCGATAAAGGAAACAGATATATCCTTTATTTGCGTGGGTACGCCTTCCATGGATACCGGGCAATTAAACCTGGAATTCGTTTACAACGCAGCCCGACAGATAGCGGAAGGATTGAAAGAGAAATCAGGGTTTCACGTGATAGTTATCCGAAGTACAATTTTGCCAGGCACCAACGAAAAAGTTGGTAGCATCATGGAAGAGATTTCCGGAAAAAAAAGAAATATCGGTTATGCAGTAGTCTCTAATCCGGAATTCCTTAGGGAAGGTTCGGCAGTTGAGGATTATTATAATCCGGCCATCACGGTAGTGGGTTCTGATAATGAAAAGGCACTGAATCAGATGAAGGAAATTTATAAACCTGTTCATGGTGAGTTTATAGCCGTGGATATAAAAGTGGCTGAAATGATTAAATACGTGAACAATACTTTTCATGCATTGAAAATATCTTATACCAATGAGGTCGGGAATATTTGTAAGGCTCTGGGAGTGGATTCATTCAAGGTTATGGAGCTTTTTAAAATGGATACCCGGCTGAATATTTCCGCTTCGTATCTAAATCCCGGCATGGCCTACGGAGGTTCCTGCCTGCCGAAGGACCTGAAAGGCCTGGCCACTATTGCCCATGACCATTATGTGAAAACCCCCCTCATCGAAGCCATTGAAACTTCGAACTACATTCAAAAAGACCGGATGCTGGACCTAATCCTGAAACAGGGAAAAAAGAAAATAGGTTTGTGGGGAGTGGCTTTTAAGAAAGGGACCGACGATTTACGCTTCAGTCCTCCGGTATCCCTTGCCGAAAGCCTGCTGGGAAAAGGGTATCATTTGTTGCTGTATGACAGGTATGTCCACTTATCAAAACTTACAGGAACCAATAAAAGTTTTATTGAACAACACCTGCCACATATTTCAGTCCTATTAAAAAGTAAGCTGGATGATCTGATCAATGAGGTGGACATAATGGTGATATGCCATAAACCAGACCCGGATGAACTGAAAGTTTTGAAAAGATTTAAAGGTACCATCATTGACCTTGTCAGGCTTCCTGTGGATACCATGGGAGATCTTAAGGTGATCGGGTTAAGCTGGTAAAAGCATGGGTAAAAAAATATTGATCTTTTCCGCGGGCATAATATTTCCAACGCAAGGAATGTACCAGGTAAGAATTTTTAACCAGGTTAAAAGGCTTTCAGTAGATCATGAGGTAGATTGTATGTTCTTGTATACCAAACCAAATCAGGTGCCAGAGAACATAAGGATTCTCGGTCCTTATTGCAAAAACCTTATTCCACATAAAACATTTAGCCAGGGATTATTATTCAGGGCTTTAAAAAAATTTGTGCTCAAAAGGATTTTCACCTGGCTTGTTTACCCCCTGGATTTTTTCTCCCTGTCTAACCAGTGGACAGCAAAATCCATCGCCAAACGGATCAAAAAAGATAATTATGATATTGTAATAGCGCATTACTGGCAGGCATCCGGGTTTCTCAAATATCTTCCGGCGGATGTCCTGAAATGTATCGATACCCATTATCTGGTGGAAGAAAACCTTGATCTTTTTCACCAGGGCAGGTATGATCATTTCAAAAACATGTTCACTGGAAAACTTCTGGAAAAGGAACTGATCCTGCAGAACTCCTGTTTTAATATTGCCGGGCTGTTAATTGTGAACTCGCGCAAGCAGAAAGAAATCCTTGATAAACAAGGAACCTATAAGTCAATCTGTATTCCAAATGGTCAGGATCTCGAACACTGGGTGACATATCCGGTTGACAAAGGAAATAATGAAAAGAATATTCTCTTTTATGGTGCTTTAGCCAATCAGTTTAATCAAAAAGCCATCAAGCGAATTCTGGATTTTATATGGCCCGGAATCCTCGCCGAACATCCCGATGCCAGGTTAGTCATAATGGGTTCTTCACCCCCTGATTGGTTAATCAACTTTTCGAAAACAGACACATCAATTAAAGTAACCGGATTTGTGGAAGATGTTCGGGAAGTCTTTTCCAGGAGTATCTTTGCACTGATTCCTCTTGAGTCAGGATCAGGATTCCGTGGTAGAGCAGTTGAGCTTATGGCATCAGGCGTACCGGTGATCGGGACCCGGAATGCATTGCAAAGCATCCATATTGAGCATGAGGTAAATGGAATTTTCGCAGAAACAGATGAAGAAATCATTCAATGGGCGAATAATCTCATTGAAAATAAAAAGTTAAGAGACCAATTATCCGGTGCAGGAAGGGTAACAGTCAAAAATTCATTTTCTCTTGATGCTACCTTTGGCTGTCTAAGCCGACATTTTCAGAAAAACATGATTCATGAGTGACACCGTTAAACTCCTATTTTCAGGCGACTTTGCACCGCTGATTTCTCCCGCCGTAATATCTGTGGATCATTTTACAGGCATAAGGGATGCTTTAAGCGACATTGATGCTCACATTACCAACTTGGAATGCCCATTAACCCTTCACCAAAGCTCCATTGAAAAAACCGGCCCGGCACTGAAAGCTCATCCGGATAGCATCGGACTTCTCAGACAAGCCAGGATTTTCATAGCCTGCTTAGCCAATAATCATATTTTTGATTATGGTGAACAGGGGCTTCAGGATACGATAGAAATATGCCATAAAAACCAGATCGATACAATCGGTCTGGTCAACCGGCCCGATGGTTCTACTGCCTGGTTAGTGAAAGAAATCAAAGGAAAACAAATCGGCTTTCTGAATTACTGCGAACATGAATTTAGTGTAAGGGAAGATGGTTTGTTTGGCGCCAACGGTTATGACCACAGGAAAGCTTTTTACGATATTCATTTACTCAGGCCCAAGGTAGACTTTCTCATAGTAATATATCATGGAGGCAATGAATACTATCCCCTGCCTAGCCCGGAGATGAAAAAGGATTTTCACTATCTGGCAGATTTGGGCGCCGATATAGTTATTGGGCATCATACACATATGATAAGCGGTTATGAAATGTATAAGGGGAAGCCATTGGTATACAGCCTGGGAAACTTCTTTTTCCCATACCCTGATGAGCAAGAAGAATGGCACAAAGGTCTTCTTTGTAAACTAGAATTAAAAAAAACTATTTCATTGAAGTTTTATCCAGTCATAACCAAGTATGAAAATAATTATAAACTTAATTTACTAAATCTGCCGTATTCAGCAACCGTTAGTAAAAAACTGATGGCCTTATCTTCAATTATCACGGATGATATCAGATTACGTAATTCATGGAATGAATATCTGGCAACAAGAAGAAAATCTTCTTCACATTACTTGCTGTATTCAGGAAGAATAGAAAAACTTTTACTGAAATTTGGATTGCTGGATAAGAGAAGATATAAAAGAAGATCCTTAGCGCTTAAAAATATTATGCGTTGTCGTTCCTTAAAGGATGTTTTCGTGAATTCAATTTAATAATATACTTGTCAGGCCAAACGATGGAAAACTGAAGATTTTTCAGGATATTCTTTCATTTAAATTCATTGGATTTACTTGTGCCACGCACAGAATCTTCACCATTGATTCTATTAATCAATATCTTAATCTGAAATAAGTAAATGAAGGTAGGAATTTATGATGTATACGACGGTGTTGAAATGCCACATCAAAAAATTTATCAGCAAATACTTGATTTTAATAATATTGAATATTGCTTGCTGAACATAAGAGACGAAAACTTCTGGGAAAAGCTGAAGCAAGTTGAAGCGATTATGTATAAATGGCCTAATAATGACAAACAACACTTATTATCTGATGTACTGCGTCCTGTATTTGATTCGATGAATTTACGCTTTTTTCCGGATACTCCTACTTCATGGCATTATGATGATAAAGTCAAACAATATTATCTGATGCTGAATCATCAGATGGATCCCGTTCCCAGTTACATTTTTTTTCATAAAGATAATGCTCTTACTTTTACAAGGAACTCGAAGTATCCTTTGGTTGCCAAGCTCCGAAAAGGAGCCGGTTCATCAAATGTAATGCTTATTAAAAATAGTAAACAGGCTGCCCGGTACGTGAAGAAGGTATTTTCCAGCAAAGGCATCAATCCTCTGTATTTTGGATCCTTTAGGCAGGTTTTTAAAACTATGGATGCAAACCTTTTTAAAACGTTGGTATTTTACATTAAAGTATTAAAAAGAAAACTGGAGAAAAGGGATCTGGCTTATTGGGAAAGACAAAAAAATTATGTTTATTTTCAGAAGTACCTGCCAGGCAATGATTTTGATACAAGGGTTACTACAGTTGGCAACAGAGTTCATGCTTTTAGAAGGTTTGTAAGAAAAAATGATTTCAGGGCATCCGGGGGTGAAGAATGGGACATTAATCCGGAAAAAATTGATAAAACCTTATTAAAAAAAGCGCTGAATTATTCAAAAAAAATGGGCTTTCAAACTATGGCTTATGATTTCATTTACGATGAAAACGGAGATTCAAAGTTAGTTGAGATAAGCTATTTATATGGACAACCCGGTTATCCGGATTTTATGAATGGATATTGGGATGAAAACCTCAAATGGATTGAGGGACGTTTTTGGCCTCAACATCTTGAACTCATTGATGTGCTCGGCATTCCCGATTTGAAATGTCCGAATATTCAGGTGCCCCCGGAATGGAAAAAGAACACCATCTTGTAATAAATTTAATATTCTTTGATCACAGTTTTACATCTTATTTCATCACTTAATCGTGGCGGCAGAGAAAGACAGCTCTCTATCCTTTACAGGCATTCTGATGGTAATAAAATAAAAAATTATATCATTTGTTTTAACAAAGGAGATATAAGCTATATCGAAGAATATGATATGGAGGCTGATGTATTTTTTCTGAAGAGTAAAAATTTAATTAAAAGGCTTATACATATCAGACAACTTATTAAAGAGCTTAATCCGGATGTATTATGGACATGGGGTGGTTTTGAGGCCGGAATAGGCCTTTTTTTATCAGTTATAACATGCAAAAAACATATAAACGGCAGCATAAGGCATGGTATAGTGCGGTTTAATAAAAAGCAGGTGATAAGAATGATATTACTACACTTATCGCGTTACCGTGTTGCAAATTCGAAAGCAGGACTAACAGCAAACCATATACGAAAGGGATTTGTGATATATAATGGAATTGACAAAAAGTTCTTTGAAGTAAACAAAAGTGCACGATCCACCATTTTGTATGAACTTAATATCCCTGTTCATTTTAAAATTTTCATTAGTGTTGCCAATCTGGTACCATATAAAGATTATTACACAGTTATTAAAGCATTGGGAAATATTCACAATGAATTAAATTACGATTTTCATTATATTATTGTAGGAGAAGGTCCTGAACGAAAAAATTTGGAAAGCCTAATAAAAAAATTAAACCTGAATAATAAGATTACATTAACAGGCAGACGAAACGATATAAGAGAATTGCTTAGTTGCGGAGATGTTTTTATCCACTCCTCCAGGGGGGAAGGATGCAGCAATGCTATATTGGAAGCAATGGCAGCGGGACTGCCTGTAATCGCTACAGATACAGGAGGGACTCCTGAGATTGTCGAAGCACAAAATGGTATATGCTTCGAATTCCAGAATGAGAGTCAACTCAAATGCTCTATTTTAAAGTTATATGAAAGTCCCGGCCTTATAAAGGAAATGGGCAAAAATTCACGAAAAATTGCCATTGAAAAGTATTCCATTGATAAAATTATTACAAATTACGTTACCATATTAAATAATGTGTTGGGCAATTTCTAAATTCTAATATCCTTGTAATTAATATATTTTTATGAATCAACAATATTAATTAACAATTCATTGTAAACACACTTCGAACATGAAGCAATTATATAAGTATATACTAATAAGATCATTACAAATTATTGCTCTTTATTTTTTTATTATTATATTAACAAAAGATTATCCTGTACTTGGATATGTTGTGTTTAATATACTTGGTGTTATTATCGTGTTTTATTCATGTTTCCATAGAGGAACAAATATTAATATACAGGATCGAGGGAAAAATATACTTATATATTTTAATTTTCTAATAACATTATTAGATTCTATCTTTTTCGTATTTCTGATTAATTATATTGAAATTATTATAGTTAATATTCTAATAAGCAAATCGATAAAATTTTCCATCGAACAGATATTCCTGGGAAAGGAAGTATTTATTAATTATAATAAATCTAAAAAATTTAACATTTATCCGCTTAATGTTGCAGTTGAATTAAGATGGATATTAGTGATTTTTATTGGCAGGTTAAGCCAAAAATATTTTAAAAATACTTTTCTGGAACAGAAGACATTGATTAACACATCTTACTTATTCAGGGATTTTTCGGCTTACAATGAAAAAATAATAAGTTATAATCACAATCATAGAAAAACTCTGAGCATTCTGGTAGCAGGTTGTGCTACTGGGCAAGAAGCTTATTCGATTTCAGCTTTGTGTGAAAAGAATAACATCCCGGTTTCTATAGTTGCATTTGATTTATCCCAGGAAGCTATTAGTGTTGCTGAAAAAGGTGAATTTAACCTGCATAATGAAAAGGCTTTTATACTAAGATCTCAAAATATTCAAGCTCTTGATTATTTGGAAAATTATATAAATCTATTTCAAATAAATGGAGATATTGCGATTGCTAAAGATGCTATTAAAAGGAATATAGAGTTTTTAGTTCAAGACATTGCAGAAATTTCATATCAATCAAAATTCGATTTTGTGTTTGCACGCAGAATGTTATACTATCTTCCTAAAGACAAAGTTAGAACTACTATTATAAAGCTAAAGGATGCTTTGATTCCAGAAAACTATCCAGACAATCTGATAATTGATGACTTTACAAAGCAACAGTATAAATCTTTTATTTAAGTTGAAATTAGCGAGTATTCAGAAATTTTATCAACTATTCAACTATACCACCGTAAAAATGAGCAATACATGATAACCAAATATTATAATAAGCTACCTACGTTTATTAAAAGTAATATATCAAAGATTAATTATTCAGTAAACAATTTACCTAAGATTTACCAACCTAATTTACAAAGTGAGAAATTTCCCGGAAATACTTATGGAGGAGTTATTCTTAGTGCTGATTTCGAGCTTGGATGGGCCGTCAGGTATTCAAAGCATCTTAAAGATCCAATTTCCTTTGCCAATGAAGAGAGAAAAAATATACCGGTAATACTTAATCATCTGGCTAATTATAATATACCCATTGTTTGGTCAACAGTTGGCCATCTGTTCCTCAAATCCTGCAAACAAGGAGATCATGACTGGATGCACAGGTTGCCATATTTTAATGACCACTGGAATTACATGGACGGCGATTGGTTTGATTGCGACCCTTATTCTAACTGGGAAAAAGATAATGCATGGTATGCACCTGACCTGATCGAAAAAATCCTTAACAGTAAAGTAAAACATGAAATTGCGTGCCATACTTTTTCTCATATCGACTGCTCCTATAAAAATTGTCCCTCAGAGGTTATAGATGACGAAATAAAAGCTTGTGTGGAAATAGGAAAAAAATGGGGAATAAGTTTTAAATCATTAACATTTCCCGGTGGAACTGCGGGGAACTATGAAACATTGCTTAAATATGGAATTGCCATCTGCCGAAAACGCCATCTGGATTTTGAAATAGGATATCCATTCCGTAATGAACATGGAATTCTGATAAGCCCGACAGGTCCATCCATAGCTATGGCTTATCCTCAATGGTCAATTGATTATTTATATTCCAGATACAAAAAAGCCATAGATAAAGCTATCCGGTATAATAGTCTCGTCCATTTCTGGTTTCATCCATCGCAGGAAGAGAAAACTTTCACCTTGTTAATGCCTAAAATTTTAAAATATATGGCTGATAAAAGAGATGAAGGGAAACTTTGGATAGGAACAATGGAGCAAATTTCGGCTCATATTAACCAGCACAAGATACTTTAGAAGGAAAATGAATAAAACGATTAAAACACTTACTCAGATTCTACTAAACCGATTGTATATATGGCGTTCTGAGTCGAGTCTTAACAAAACAGCTCACGATAAAATAAAAAAGTTGAAAGACGTAGGGCGTTTTAATACTTATCCTTTTAAATCCTTTCCTCCCGTTATTTCAAATTACCCGTTTTACAGAAAATCAGATATTCATTGGTTAAATATTTATTACTCTGTTTTCGAAAAACCGGATCAAAATTTTATCCCCTTGCCTGCTTATACGAATTTTATAGAGCCAGTTCTTAATAACTATTCTTTAAGCCGGGCAATAAAAGAAAAAAATTTTTACGATAAATTCTTAACAGGAATAAGTACACCACCAACATTACTTCGACGTATCCATGGTAATTATTTTGATGCAGAATATAAACACGTGGAGTTAAATAACATGATGCTAAATAAGATCCTCAATGGATTGCCAGGGATCATACTTAAACCATCTATTGTATCCGGTTCAGGGAAATTCATCAGAAAATTTATAATATCTGAAAATGGCTATTTTTCAGGGGATGATAAGTTGTGTGTTGAGTTTCTCAATAATTATAAATCTGATTTTGTATTACAGGAAGTAATCATTCAATATGATTTTTTCCGGCAATTCAATCCGGATTCCAATAACACAATCAGAGTATTAACCTATCGCTCCCTTAAAAATGAAGAAATACATTTATTGCATATTTTATTTAGGATAGGTAAAAAGGGTTTATTCCTTGATCATGATAATCTCGGTGGGGTTGTGATAGCCATAAATGATTTTGGTAAGCTAAATGAATTTGCCATGGATGCTTATGGTAGAAAACATTATCAATATAACAACATAATTTTTAAAGAACTGAGAGAGGTTCCTTACCTTGTAAAAATCAGGGAAACTTCTGTCCGAATCGCGGAAAAAATCCACTATGCACGTTTGCTTGCCCTTGATTTCACGATAGATAGTAAGGGTGATGTTTTACTTCTCGAAATAAACTGCAAAGGAAACGGGATCAGCCAGTATCAATATAACAATGGGTCTTTGTTTAAAGAATTCACCCGGGAAATTCTTGATCAATGTAAATCCTTTAAGCCCAAATTTCATTTCATTCAAACCTGATGAAATCTACTGAATTACCTCATTTCGTTATTTTAAGTAATGAAACTCCGGGAGATCATGTTTCATGGATCAACGCTTGTGAAGATTACCAGAATTTTTGTACATATTCTGTCGTTAACCTCACTTCATATAATTGGCTTGAAGAGATACAGAAGAAGAGCTTTTCATACCTTTTAGCCAAACCCGGAGGTTTGACAACAACCTATAAGACCCTTTACGATGAAAGGATAAAAATTCTGGCAGATGAGTTAAACTATCCTGTTTTTCCTTCTCTGAAAGAAATTCTCATTTATGAAAATAAACGATATTTTTCCTATTGGCTAAAAGCAAATAAGTTGCCATGTCCTGACACTTTCGTTTTTTACAGTAAAGATGAAGTTTTACAATTTTTATCGGCCGCCAGGCTTCCCCTTGTGACAAAAATAAACATAGGGGCTTCCGGAAGAGGTGTCAAAGTACTGAAAACAATTAAAGAGGCTAAAAATCATATTGAGAAGGTTTTCAGTACCGGAATTACTTCTAAAACTGGTCCCCGTCTGGATAAAGGTCAAATATTAAAAAGAGTCTGGCGAAAAATTTGTCACCCGGTTGAGTTAAAGAATAGAATCACAACATATAAAAGCATCGCTGGTGATATTCAGAAAGACTTTATTATTATTCAGGAATTCGTTCCGCATAAGTTTGAATGGAGAGTTGTGCGTATCGGGGATTCTTTTTTTGCCCATAAAAAGATGGTCCGTGGAGAAAAGGCAAGTGGTCTGCTGTTGAAAGAGTACTCCCAACCCCCAAAAAATTTGCTATCATTTGTAAAAGATTTAACGGATAAATTTGGCTTTTATAGTCAGGCGATTGATATTTTTGAGTCTCCGGGTGGCTACCTGATTAATGAGATGCAATGCATCTTCGGACAATCAGATCCACACCAGATGTTGGTGAACAATAAGCCTGGCAGATTTCGTTACATAAATAATAATTGGGTTTTCGAGGAAGGTAATTTCAACACAAATAAATCCTATAATCTTAGAATAGAGTTCTTATTATCCAGACTAAACAAAAAATCAGAAGAAAAATGAAGGGTTTTGTCTGTATAATTGATTTTCAAGGAAATATTTCCTTTTCAATAACTAATGGCTCAGTTTTACACTCTGATAAAAAAACCTTTTTATGGGTCAATAGGGATTACGGTGGTAAATATATATGGACAACAAAATCAGCAAATAAGTTTTTACTTCTTACAGGTACTGCCTTTTTTAAGGAAAGTGTCAATAAAAAGCAGCAATTAATTAATTCTGAGGCCCATCTTACAATTATTCAAGAACAATTGGGAAATGGACTTTCACCACAAGAAATTCTGACGGGGTTCTATAATTTAATATACGTTGATTCAATCGAAGATAACGCCATAATCCACAATTCTCATTTTGGTATGAGACCCCTTTTTTATGCAAGGAAGAACAACCAATTAATTATTTCCAATAATCCCCTATTGATTATTAAAGCCGGAATTATTGAAGAAAAGATTAATTATGGATCAGTCTTGCAGTTTTTACTATTTAATTATACAATAAACGAGGGTACAGTTTACAAATACATATATACTCTTCCATCTGGTTCCCGAATAAACCTCTTTTCAAATAAGCTTCGAATTACAAGATACTTTGATGCTGTAGAAATGATCCGAAAACCAGAGTTCAATCATAAAGAATCTATTGAACTAATATATGAAGCATTTGACAGGGTGATAGAAAAATACACGAACAATATCTCTTCCTTTTCACTCTCTCTGACCGGAGGATGGGATGGAAGGCTTATTCTTTCCATGTTGAAAGATAAAAATGTAAGAGTTACCACGTATTCCCATGGATCAATTGATAATCCTGATATTATCATACCTGGGATAATTTCCAAACAATTAAGTATTCCTTATACCCCCTATTTATTGAACGAAGATTATTATTCTAATCGTTATATTGATTTAGCAAGAGAAACTCTGATAAATTCTTCCTGCACTCGCGCAGTTTCACGTTCCCATTACCTGTATTCAGTCGGATCAGAATTGACGAAAAACAAATATGTTCTTACCGGTATTTGTGGAAGTAACCTTCTAAAAGGGAACATTCTCCCCGGTCCTGTTTCCAATGCTTTCATAATAAAGTTTATTATGGAACCTGATTTCAATAAATTTTGGAATGAGATCATTTTTTCTTATGAAAACAAGGTTAAACCTTTTTTAGAAGTATCTGAAAAAGAATTTGATGAACTGTATCAGGATTTATCTGTGCAACATGGGGAATACCATGCTATTGATGCTTATGAAATACGCTTATATCGTTTCATTCTCAATCATGTAGAAAGGAAATATTTTGGAAGTGAAATTATGACCTATTCTCATTTAGGGGAGAACCTTTCTCCGTTTATAGACATTGACTTTGTTTCTGCATTGTCAAAGTCAACTTTTTTTGGAGCCTATATACCTTCAAACAGAATTAATATTTTTGCTAATTGGAGAAATAGTCTTTTATATGCTGAAATGATCAATCGTTCTTATCCTGCTCTTGGTAAAATTGTATCAGATAAGGGAGTGAATCTTTCTGATCTTTTAAAATTCTATAAATGGCCTAAAGTTGCTGCTATACAGGTTAAAAAAAGATACATGAAAAATAAAGTTGAATTTTATGATCATTCCTCAGGACTAAAAGAGATTCTAATTTCTATTATGAGGGGAAAATTATTATCCCAAGATAAAATAAAAATTCTCAGGGATAATCCCTCAGAAACAAATACCAATATAATAAGCTATTTTTATTGGATACAAAACCTGATGCAATAGGGATATAATCTTACAATGTCATCATTATAGAAATACATTTGTTGAATTACTACCACAAGATTACAATCAGTTTTATTGAAAGTTCTATTTATTTCAAGCGGGAAAAACAAATACGGAATTTCCCCCATTGTTGAAAACCAGGGAGAATCTCTAAGAAAGATCGCTATGGAAATATTTTATTTTAGAGTAAATGGCAATGGGGTTTTTGGATATATTAAAAATATATTTCCTCTTTATAAGCGGATTAAAGCCTTAAAACCCGATATAATACATGCTCATTATCTTCTTTGTGGCATATTGGCTGGTCTTACATTTTGTAAACCTATTGTTGTTTCACTCATGGGGAGTGATGTAAACGAGGCCAACAGAAATATTCTTATAAAATTTTTACACCGTTTTTTTTGGCAGGCGCTGATTGTAAAATCAACACAAATGAAAAAATACTTAAATATTGACTCCGCTTATGTTTTACCAAATGGGGTCTCATTTGATAGTTTCAGAGAACTAAATAGCTCAAAACAGAAAGAAATACTGGGGTGGAGCGAAAAACGAAAACATATCCTCTTTGCATCCCATCCTTTAAGAAAGGAGAAAAATTTTAAACTGGCTGAAGAAGCTGTGACATTAATAACAGACATTGATGTTGAACTTCATTTTCTTAACGAAATTCCAAATTCATCTATGCCTGTGTATTATAATGCGGCAGATGTAGTATTGCTGACAAGTAAACATGAAGGTTCACCAAATGTAATAAAAGAGGCTATGGCATGTAATACTCCAATTGTGGCTACTGATGTTGGAGATATAAAAGAGGTAATTGGTAATACTCAAGGTTGCTTTATATGTTCTTTTGAACCTGAAGATGTAGCAAATAAATTAAGGATAGCACTAAATTTTGTAGGTAAGACTGATGGGAGGTTAAAAGTTGAGCATTTAGAGGAAAAGAAGATTGCCTTAAGGTTGAAAGAAATTTATATGGATGTTAAGTTACTGAAATGAACCAGGGTGTTATTGTTCTGGGAGGTCACGTGCAGGGTCTGGGAATTATACGAGTTTTTGGACGAACAGGACTTGAATGTGTATTAATTGATAAAACAAAAAAATGTATTGCAAGACATTCTAAATTTTGCAATAAGTTTTTTCATGTACAGGATGAACATCTTCTTAATTTCCTGACAGATCCATATAATTCGGAAAAATTTAAAAATTGGACGATATTCCCCACAAATGATTTTCATGTAAAACTCCTTAGCAAAAACAAAAATATACTGGGTAAGCACTATAGGATAGCATCAGATAACTGGGAAAATGTAGAAATCTTTTATAATAAAAAGAAAGCATATAAACTAGCTTCTGATTTAAGAATCCCAATACCTGAAACGTTTTTCCCTGAAGATATAAGTAGTTTAAGTAATCATGAAATTGATTTTCCTTGTATTGTAAAACCTGCTGTGATGCATGAGTTTTATAAAAAAATCCGCAAAAAGGTTTTTGTTTGCCATAACCGGAAGGAACTTGAAACTAACTATAAAAGAGCCCTGGAAATAATACCGGCTTCTGATATCATTGTACAATCAATTATTAAAGGTCCGAGTAAAAATCAATTCTCTGCTTGTTTTTTATTTATTGCAGGCCAGTCATATGTTTCGCTAACCGCAACCCGTATGAGACAACACCCTCTGGATTTTGGGAATGCGACCACATACGCAGAAACGGTTGATATTCCTCAACTAAAAACAATGAGCGAAAAACTACTTCGAAAAGCAAATTACTCAGGAATTTGTGAAGTTGAATTTAAATTAGACGATGTGGACGGACAATATAAATTTCTTGAAGTAAACACGCGTACCTGGAAATGGCATTCAATAGCAAATAAAACTAATACTCCATTTTTGCTGAATTATTTCGCATACCTTAACAATGATATAATTGAACCGATAACCGGTTTCTCCAATGCTTCTTTCAGACATGTGCTTACTGACATTCCAATGCAACTGAAACTACTGATAAAAGGTTTTAAATATTGGAATAGAATATTAAAACCCATAGAAAATGCGGTATGGGATAAACATGATATTAAACCATGGCTAGTTGAGAAGATTTATCTGCTTTCATTGATACAAAGCAGATAAGGATGAAAAGATTATTACAATAATTATAAATTGATTCCCTTAAATAAACCTGTTAGAGTTTCTTATGAAAAAAATGGAGATGGTCCTGATTTAGAAACCTACATAGGTAATCATTTTGAAAATTATTTTTTTAAATGGACGTATTCTTCAAGAAATGGCCTGGATATCATTTATCAGCAACTCTATATGTATCGCGGATCACTAAAAATCGGAGTAAGTCCGCTTACCTGCTTTGAAGCTCTTTATCCAATCCTTTCAAATAAACATAAAATTGTATTTATTGACATAGATAAGGAAACTTTCAACTTAGATGAAAATTTACTGCAAAACTATAAGGATATTGATGTTCTTCAGGCTATTCATTTGGGGGGTAATCCTCAGAGAATGCATATAATAAGTGATTGGGCCAGGATTAATAATAAAATAGTTGTTGAGGATTGTGCACAAAGTTTGGGGTCATTTTATAAGGATAAGCATATTGGTTCGTTTGGTGATTTTTCTGTTTTCAGTCTGGTAAAAAATTTACAGGTAACCACTGGTAGTCTGTTATTATCAAAATTACTCCTTAATATTAAAACTGAAGAATATGTTCCCACGTTATTACTCCAATATAAACGATTGAAAAAATTTCTTGAAAGTCACTGCTCATACAGTAAAACAAATCCGGCAAATTTCATGTTATTAGTTTTATTGTATTTGAAAGAAAAAAGGAAGAACTATAATTTTTCAATAAATTACCAACTACCACTTGTAGTGATAAACGAAATTGAAAAAAAAATCCGGTTTCTGGATTCATTAAACAATCGTAGAAAAAAAATAAGCGAACGTATCATCCATGAAACTCAGGATTTGGAAATAAAAGTTCAGAATGTACCGGATAAAGGGATTTCAAACAGGAACAGATTAATTTTTAAATCACTTAATATTCCTGCCAGGGACATAATTAATAGACTAAGGAAGAAAGGCATTGCTGCAAATAACCTGACTCAAAATTATCTTCAGGGCTTTCAGGACCCCATTAACAAGAATGAAACATTTCAAAAGTTTTTTATAGCCCAAAACCTGCCGCATTATTTGGAAATACATCCATTTTTATTCTCGGTTCCAAATTCCCCTGCCCTAAATTTGAAAGAAGTAAACCACATCATTAAATCCTTGCGGAGTTTAATATCCTGACTCTTTAAGTAATTATGAATATATTGTTTGTAACCGGACATCCTGCTCAAATACATAACTTCAGGAATATTAAAACTGAATTGGATAAACTGGGGTATAAAACTTTCTGGATTGCTTCCGAGAAAGACATGAGTAAATATTTACTTAATCATTATCAAATAAAATATCATACCCTCCCAAGGCCCGGGAAATCGTTTATAGCTAAAGTTTTTACTTTATATCGAAATACAATATTTCTTTGCCGGTTTATTAGCCGTAATAAAATTGATATAGTGGTCTCAAGGGTATCACCTTATGCCTGCCTGGCAACTTATTTTCGTAGAATAAGTCATATTGCGATGACTGATACGGAGTCTGCAAGCAGCTATGATAGATTCTTTGGCAGGTTTGTTTCTGTAATACTCACTGCAACTTCCTATAAAAAAACTTTGAGAAAGGATCAGTTGAGGTTCAGGGGTAATATAGAACTTTTCTACTTACATCCTGACCGATTCAATCCATTATCACAAGCCGAGGTTGAAAAACTACTTGAACTTGCTCCACATACTCCCTTTGTAATTAAGCGGTTTGTTGGCTGGGAAGCTTTTCATGATAAAGGGTTAACCGGATTTACTGAAGAAAATAAGATCAGGGCAGTCACTGAGTTTTCCAAATATGCAAAAGTGTTTATAAGCTCTGAAAAAGAATTACCTTCGTATTTAGCTCAATATCAGATTAATATACCTCCTGAAAAAATGCATGATATTCTTTATTATGCAACACTTTTTTTTGGAGAAGGAGCTTCAATGGCTTCTGAATGTGCAGTTCTGGGAACACCTGCAATTTATATAAATCAGAATTGGTTAGGGTATACTGACGAAGCTGAAAAATATGGCTTGCTATTTAGCTTCAAAGAAAATCTTGAAGATCAGAACAATGCTATTCAAAAAGGTATTGAGTTATTAAAAACACCTGATCTTAAAAAAAGTATGACTGTAAATAAGGAGAATTTTTTAGCTGACAAAATCAACCCCACCTCCTTCCTCGTCTGGTTCATCGAAAACTACCCCGAAAGCTTCAGGATCATGAAGGAGGATCCGGGGTTTCAGGAGAGGTTTAAGTAAGTATACGAGTTGATCAGTAAACGAGTGAACGAGGAGCTGTTTACTGAAATATAGAATTTTATAAATCGCTTAAATGTAAATGATTTACTAATCCACTGATTTACTGATTTACTGTTCCACTGATCCACTCTTCCACTGATTTACTGTTCTACTGATTTACTGTTCCACTGATTTACTGTTCCACTGATTTAATGTTCCACTGTTCCACTGTTCCACTGAATTACTCCTTATGACTCACAAAGATTTAATTGTCTGGCAAAAAAGTCGAAAATTCGTATCTTCCATCTATAAGCTGACTAATGATTTTCCTTCCGGAGAACAGTTTGGCCTTACATCACAACTCAGGAGAGCGGCTGTTTCTGTTCCTGTAAATATCGCTGAAGGGTATGCAAGAGATTCACTTCGTGAACTGATCCATTTTCTATATATTGCATTGGGTTCAGTATCAGAAATTGAAACTCTCCTTCTAATTGTTGAAGATGTCGGATACAAAACCCAGGATCAAATTAGTCCTCTTCTCTCCGACATCTATGAAACACGTAAAATGCTCGTTAGTCTTATAAAACATAACAAATCCAAAAAGTAACGATTCACTGTTCCACTGTTCCACTGATCTACTGTTCCACTGATCCACTGTTATACTGATTCACTGTTATACTGATTCACTCTTTTACTATGAAATGCACCCGCTGCCTCCTCCCTTCCACCCTCGAAGGAATCACCTTTAACTCCGAGGGCGTCTGCAATCACTGTCTCAGCTATGATAGAAATTTCGCTGAATGGGACAAAATCGCTGACCGGAAGGAAAAGGAATTTGAACAAATCCTCGAAAAAGCCCGGTCACTGAAACGTCCTTATGACTGCCTGGTACCCCTTAGCGGAGGAAAAGATAGTACCTATGCCCTCTACCTTGCATCAAAGGTATATAAGCTAAAGACCCTTGCTGTATCCCTCGATAACAGCTACCTTACCAATCCTGCAAAGGAAAATATCAGGAATGCCCTCAAAAACTGCGATGCAGATCATATTTATTACACCATCAACCGCCGGAACGCCAATGAGCTTTTTAAGGTATTCGTGGAGAAAACCGGCGACTTCTGCAATGCATGCATGCGGGGAATTAACTATGCCATTGAATTTGCGGTCAAAGCGTACCATATTCCCCTTGTTATTAAAGGTTCGGGAAGAAGAGTGCAATATGTTTCACAGATAAAAGAAACATCCACCCTGAACACGGCTTCCTATTTTGAAAATGTCGTTCGGAATACTCCGGCATGGTCGAAATTCAGGCATTTCGCACGAAATAAACACCGGCTTGAGTTCGAGAAGATCATGGGAGGTATAGCGGATATTTTCGGAGTAAGCCGTATCTGGCTTATGAGATTTATTCCCCAGCATATCGGCATGTACGATTATATCTATAAACCTTATCCCGAAATCATAAAAATTCTGAAGGATGAGATGGGCTGGAACGATGGCGCAGGAAAGGCAGAACACCTCGACTGCGACCTCCACGATGTCCCTTTCTATATGAATACCCTCAAAATACCCAATATTTCCAGGAACACTTTCTACTATAGCGGACTGATACGACAAGGGATCATGACCAGGGAAGAAGCCCTCCGCAAAGAAGAAGCCGACCTCCTGAAAAACGACCCACCGCCGGAACTTCTCGGATTCCTCGAAACCAGTACCATCAGCTACGATGAATATACCCGTGCCGTAATGCATTCCGACAAATCACAATACGAACCGAAATTGCAAAAAATAGCAAGACGCATATATCACCGGTTCAGAAAATTCTAGTAGAGACGCACAGCCGTGCGTCTTTAATTATATGAGGGAAAGTGATATAGTTCTTCTATATGTACCTCCGTATAATATTACGCACGGCCGTGCGTCCTTAATTATTTTAGGGAAAGTGATAAGGCTCAAAATCCCATTTCAAAATACTACCCCTGAAACTACCCTGTTGCCGATTATCCTTCGCTGAAGCTTCGAATGACAAAGCCTGTCCGGTTTTTCCACCGGACAGCGTCGAAATACAAAACTATCCAAAAAAATCCTACACCACTTTGAAATCAATAATATATTGAGTAATTTTACTCAATATATTGAGTAAAATGTAAAATATGTTTGAACGTCAGGAAATAAAACTATTAAATCAAAGGGTGAATGAACCGCGAAAATTTATACAGGTTCTTATGGGTCCGCGACAGGTTGGTAAAACTACCCTGGTAACTCAACTGACACGGCAGATCAACATACCCTTCATCTTTGAGTCAGCTGACGCCATACCTGCCGGGAACACAAACTGGCTCGCACAGCTCTGGGAATCAGCCCGTTTAAGAATACAGGCTTCATCCGGTGGTGAGTTTTTACTCATCATTGATGAAATTCAGAAAATCTCTAACTGGAGTGAAATGGTTAAGAAACTGTGGGATGAAGATTCCCTGAAGGGAATTCCCCTGAAGGTTATACTGCTGGGCTCATCAAGACTACTGATACAGCAGGGACTGACAGAATCTCTTGCGGGCAGGTTTGAAACTATCTATTTAACCCACTGGAAACTTTCAGAAATGCAGCAGGCCTTCGGGTGGAGCGCAGAAGAATTTGCCTGGTTCGGAGGCTATCCCGGTAGTGCCGGATTGATAAAGGACGAAGCCCGCTGGAAAGAGTACATCAGGAACTCATTAATTGAAACAAGCATCTCAAAAGACATCCTTATGCTTACCCGCGTGGATAAACCTGCACTGCTGAAAAATTTATTCGAACTGGGATGCCTATACTCAGGACAAATACTCTCATATACCAAAATATTAGGCCAGCTTCAGGATGCAGGTAATACAACTACCCTGTCCCATTATCTTCACCTTCTTAATACGGCAGGTTTACTGGGTGGTCTGGAAAAATTCTCACTTCAACCTGTCCGGAAGCGTTCATCCAGTCCCAAATTTCAGTTGCATAATACCGCTCTTCTGAGCGCCCAGAAAAGTACCTTATTTAAAACTATCCTGACTGACCCGGCAGAATGGGGGAGAATTGTCGGGTCCTCCATCGGGGCATACCTCATTAACCAATCTGTCCGCTCCGGTTTTTCCCTTTATTACTACAGGGAAAGAAATGACGAGGTGGACTTTATCCTGCATTATGACCATAAAATAATCGCTCTGGAAGTAAAAAGTAGCTATTCAGCTAATTCTAAAAGTCTTGAAGCATTCAAACAAAAATTCCACCCCGTAAAAACATACCTCATAGATAATAAAAATTTACCCTGGAGCGAAGTTTTAAAAATTGATCCGCTGGAATTGTTTTTGTAAGTGGTTGAGTGGTTTCCACCTACGCTGAAGCTTCGGTGGGTGAAACGTGGTTGAGTAGGGACGCACGGCTGTGAGTCCTTGCAGTCTTCAATTTTAGCAGCAAGGCCAGACCTGTCCGGTTACCCACCGGACAGCGTCGAAATAAAATCACACCCCTGTCCGCCAATCTTAAACATTAATCCAAAAAATTCCTACCCAAATCGCATTATTTTCCTGTAAATTTATATCCTTGCTTTAAATTATCAGGATATTTAAAAGCAACACTTTAAATTATCATCTATATTAGAAAGCAGTTACTTCAGGTTGCCGGTAAAGAAAGTCTTTTTTATGGGGCGCCCGACAGACCGTCAGATTAAATAAGTATAATTCATTCAGTTTATTTATTATAATGAATAAAAAACATATATTTTGTTCATTATAAAATAAAATTACGATCAGCGACATTATCCAACAACAAAAGGAATAACTGAAATAAAAGGGAAAAAAATAATAATAAAACCGGCATACCGTTGGTTGAAATAAAAATATGTCTAAATTTGCAATAGCGTTGCAAATTTAGACAAAACAAATCACATATGTTTATAAACCGACTGGCATCAACACTAATCAAAAAATATCTGCAATATTTTCCGGTGGTTTGTGTCACAGGTCCCCGTCAATCAGGAAAAACCACGCTGGTACGCAAACTTTTTCCCGACTGGCATTATTTTTCTTTCGAAGATCCCGATCACCGCTTATTATTTAATAATGATCCAAAAGGTTTTTTAAACCGGATCAAAGATGGAGCTGTAATTGATGAGGCACAGAGAGAGCCGGAAATTTTCTCCTGGCTGCAGGGTATTGTTGATGAACCGGTATTTAAAGGGAAGTTCGTGATTTCAGGTTCACGGAATTTTTTACTGCTGCATAATGTTACTCAAACCCTTGCCGGAAGAACCGGTATTGTTAATATTCTCCCATTTTCTATTTCTGAAATTAAATCGTATTTTAAGACTGATGCAAATACACGGATACTTAACGGTTTTTACCCAAGGGTATTAACTGGTAATATTCCTACCGAACTGTTCTACCCGAATTATATTCAAACATTCCTGGAACGCGACATCCTTGATATTAAAAGTATCACGGATAAAACAGCTTTCTACCGTTTTATGAAATTATGTGCCGCAAGATGCGGACAGTTGCTTAATTATTCACAACTGGCGGTTGATTGCGGTATCGCTGTAAATACGGCAAAGGCCTGGTTGTCTTTGCTTGAAAGCTCTTTTGTCATTTTCCTTCTTCCTCCCTTTTATGCCAATATTTCCAAACAACTGGTTAAAAGTCCTAAACTTTATTTTTACGATACAGGACTGGTAACTTCCTTATTACAGATAAAAAATGAGGACCAATTGCAAAATCATCCCAATTACGGCGCTCTGTTTGAAAACCTGGTCATTGCCGAAATGATGAAATTAACCGCCATTACTGCTCCGGCTCCAAAAACTTACTTCTTAAGAGACAAAACAGGACATGAAATAGATCTGCTCGTGACAGGGATAAAAACCTCTCTCGTTGAAATCAAATCGGGTAGTACAATAAAAGATGAACATATGGTCAGCCTCAAATATTATTCTGAAAAAATACGACACCATCAACAATATATCTTTTATCAGGGCACAAAAAAACCGGAAACCCGAAATATCAGGATAGAACACTGGACCGAACTGGAAAATGTGGAGTGGTGAATTTACATGTTCGAAATAAATATAAATACATCCTAATGCCCGACTTCACACTTACCATCTACACCACCCTTCTCACAACCCTCCGGGCGCAGAATTACTCTTTCCAACCGCTGGAAGAACTGCCGTTTACTTCACCGGGTAAAATAATCGTCCTTCGTCATGATGTGGATCTAAAGCCCGATTTTGCCCTGCAAACGGCCAGGCTGGAAAACCAACTTGGCATCAGGGGAACATATTATTTCCGTATCGTTCCCGGGAGTAATAAACCATCCCTTATCAGGGAAATAGCCGAACTGGGACATGAAATAGGGTATCATTATGAAGACCTTACCCTTATCAAAGGGAATGTGGATAAAGCGTATGAAAGGTTTTCAGCAAACCTGGAATATTTCCGGCAATTTTATCCTGTCAGGACAGCCTGTATGCATGGAAGTCCCACTAGCCGCTGGGATAGCAGGGATATTTGGAAAAAATATGATTACCGGGAACCGGGGATCATCTGTGAGCCTTACTTTGATACCGACTTCAAAAAAGTGCTCTATCTTACCGATACCGGCCGCCGGTGGGACGGGTGGAAAGTAAATGTACGCGATAAAATGCCTGGTATGGAAATAAATCCTTACAAAGAACTTTCCCTGCACGCTACCTCTGATATTATCACCGCCGCAAATTCCGGCACACTTCCTGAAAAGATCATGTTCAACATCCATCCCCAGCGTTGGACCAACAAACCACTGCCCTGGATTAAAGAACTGCTCCTTCAGAATACAAAAAATATAATAAAAAGAATACTAGTCTCCCTTCGTGCTCCTTTGTGACACCCTTCGTGTCCTTCGTGGTTAATTACTTATTGAGGTTAACCACGAAGGACACGAAGGTTTTCACGAAGGTACACGAAGGATTTTTTTATATATTTGCCTAATTAACTCTTAATTACCCCCATGAACCGCCGCCAGCTTATAATCTACACCCTCGATATCGTAATCCTCGCGGCATCCTATTTATTGATGGCAGCATATAAACCTTCCACAAAAAACTACCTCACCGATGAATACCTCGTTGCTTTTGTCTTCCTCCTGATCACATGGACAACCGCTTCACTGTATTTTCAAAAATACCGGATAAAGAAAAAACACGCTTTTTCAAGGGTATTAAGGAATATCCTTCTCCCTAATTTTATCTCATTGGGATTACTTACTGTGCTTATGGTAGGTCTGCAGGTCACTAATTTTTCCCGCCTCATTTTATTCGGAACAATCGGTATCGCTACCCTTGTTGAGCTTTTTCTCGGAAATGTCTATTTTCTTCTCATTCATTCAGGAAGTAACGGAGTGAATCATATTAATCCTCCCCCCAGTGCTGCAGAAATAAAAAAAGCAAGACAGGCAAAAAACTACAGGGATTACAATATATCCCCTGATGTGATAATAAATGCCATAGAATTGCAATGTGGAGAAGGAGCATTTTTATTTATGGAAAAGTATGTTGATCCCGCAGACAGAAAAAATTTATTTATTTCCACTACTACCCGGTTTAATATTGAATTTCAACCGGATAATTTTTTCCGGCATATTGTAAACCTGAGAAGGGTAAACGATATCCAGTATATCAACAAGTTTTTTGAATCGGTGAACAGGAAACTTCCTATGCATGGTCTTTTCCTGGGATGTGCAGAGACCAAGGATGCAAGAAAAAAACGGATACTTGCAAAATATCTTCCCGGGATAAACTGGATCTTCTATACCCTCGATTTTATTGTCAAGAGGTTGTTTCCAAAATTTCTGCTCACAAAGAAATTATATTTCCTTTTCACGCGGGGGATGAACAGGGTACTATCAAAGGCTGAGATCCTTGGGAGGCTTTATTCATGCGGATTTGAAGTCATTGATGAGACTTTCGACAATAATCTTTTTGTCTTTGTTGCCCGGAAAGTAAAAGAACCTGCCTACGATTTTGATCCCACCTATGGCCCTTTTGTAAAACTGCGCCGCATAGGAAAAGGAGGACGTATGATAAGGGTGTACAAATTCCGCACTATGCACCCTTTTGCAGAATATCTACAGGAATATGTGTATAAAAGGAACAACTTACAACAAGGGGGAAAATTTAAGAATGATTTCAGGGTGAGCACAATGGGAAAGATCCTGCGGAAACTGTGGCTTGATGAGCTTCCTATGCTGATAAATGTTTTCAAGGGTGAGATGAAGATCGTTGGAGTGCGTCCCCTGAGCCAGCAATATTTTGATCTGTACAGTGAAGAATTACAGAAAAAACGGATTTTATTTAAACCAGGACTGATACCTCCATTTTATGCAGATCTTCCAGGTACTCTTGAAGAGATACAGGAATCTGAAATGAGATACCTCGAAGCTTATGAAAAGAAACCCTTGAGAACAGACTGGAGATACTTCTGGAAAGCTTTTGTGAATATTGTGTTTAAAAATGTGAGAAGCAGGTAGCTGATTTTTGAAAGAATTTGTGATTAAACTATAAAGATTTAACCACAAAGGACACAAAGGATTTCACGAAGGAGCACAAAGTAAAATCGGTTACCAATGGAAATAGAAAAGATATTCAAAAAAATTCTTGATTGTTCATATAAGGTTCATACAGCTTTAGGACCAGGATTATTTGAGAGCACTTATGAAGAATGTCTAAGTTATGAATTGCAGCAATGCGGGATTAGTCTTAAAAGACAGGTACCTATACCTTTAATTTACAGGGAGGTTAAACTTGATGCTGGTTACAGGGTGGATTTATTGGTGGAAGAGATGGTTATTATTGAGATTAAATCCATTGAATCACTTACTGATATTCATATGTCTCAGATATTAACGTATTTGAAACTTTCAGGTTGTAAATTAGGACTGTTAGTAAATTTTAATGTCAAACACTTAAAAGATGGTATCAGGCGTATTATAATCTAACTATAAAGTATCTTTTACTTTGTGCGCCTTAGTGCCTACTTTGTGTTCCTTTGTGGTAAAAAACAAATAATGTAAAATACCTTAAAAATGGTATAAGACGTATTATAAAATAATTCTTTGTGTCTCTTCGTGATATACTTTGTGTTCCTTTGTGGTAAAAAAACAAATAATGAAAAAAAATTTATTTAAAATATTATTGTCACTTAATTTTATTTTTTTGTCTTCATTTATTTCCACTGCCCAATACATTCCCCAATCCCCCACCCAAAACGACATCTACACTTTCCTCGATGAGCTGAATGCTGATTTCAATCCCGCTATAAAACCCCTGGGACGTGCAAGGATCCTTACTATCCTTGAGAATACAGATCCTTCCACACTCAATCCCCGCCAGAAAAAAGAACTCGCTTTCTACCTCAGGGACTTCAACAAAGAAAAATATCCGCATAAAAATTTCCATCGTAGAACAGATCTGCTTTATATTCGTGACAGCACTTTTTCCCTTACAATTAATCCTATAGGGGGAGGGGAGCTGATGCTTAATGGAGAGGGCTCAGCGTATTACTGGTGGAATGGATTATATGCCAATGCTTCCACAGGAAACTGGTCATTCTGGGCGAGCCTTACTGACAATCATGAAAGTGAAAAGTTCATGACTCCTTCTTTTCTCACCCAACGCCAGGGAGGAGCAAATATTAAAATATTCAGCGGAGGACAACAGGATTACTGGGATTCCAGGGGAGGAGTGGCATATTCATGGGAAAAAGGATATATCGGCCTGATGAAAGAAAATTTTTCCTGGGGTTCGGGATATAATGGTTCAGTAATATTTTCAGGACGTACCCCTTCATTCGCACATCTTGCCCTTCAGCTGCGCCCCGTAAAATGGTTCGAGTTCAACTATATCCATGGCTGGCTTGTCTCAGAAGTAATTGACAGCTCAAAGTCATATTATTATTTCTCCTCATCAGGAGCCCTGACATTCCGGAAAATGTACCATAACAAATTTATAGCTGCCAATATATTTACTTTTAAACCTCTGAAAGAATTACACATTTCTGCCGGGAATGCTATAATTTATGACTATGACAATGCGCATCCGGGGTATCTGATCCCTGTCCTTTTCTATAAAGCAGTGGACCATCACCTGCAATCCGGCATGGATAACATGAATTCTATGATATTTATGGATATTTCTGTGAAACCTATACCACACACTCATCTTTTTGCTACAGTTTTTGTTGATGAACTTGCCGTAAAAAGGATCCTTGATCCGGATGAGTATAACTACCTGAGTTTAAAAGGAGGCTTCAGGATAAATAACCTGGTGGATAATACCTATATCGGAGCGGAACTGACATGGACAAATGTATATACATTCAGGCATTATACTCCAACACTTACATACGCATCAAACCGTTATAACCTTGGTCATTACATGTCCGATAATGCACGTGAGTTATATTTTAATGCAGGATATAAACCTTATCCACTTACAGATATCAGCATATTCTATATCCGCAGCATAAAAGGTCCTGATCATACTATGCTGGGTTCAGCAAGAGTTGGTATTATGCCATTTACACCGGTAGTTTGGGAGTCGGACAAGGCAGGAATAAACGCAAGCTGGCAGGTTATCAATGATGTATGGCTGCATGCAGGCTACACCTGGCAGAACATAAGAGGCGAACAGGGATACATGGATATGTACACCCCGAAATTTATGCAGGGAAAGAAAGGGATTGTTAATGTTGGAGTGAGGGTGAGCAGGTGAGTGGGAAGTGACAAGTGACAGGAAAGGGATCACGGGATCACGGGATCACGGGATCAAGTGGGGGAATGTTTATTATCAGGCCTTAATTTTCAGATAAACTTTGTTGGAAGTTTCAATCGATCTTCCTTTTTTAGTAGATTAATGGGTTTAAGGGTTATTGGGTTATTGGGTTATTGTACAATTTAAGCATGCCCTGCCTATACAAGAGACAGGGCATGCCCTGTCTGTACAGCGAATATTAATAAGCCCTATATTTTTTAGTACCCGCAAAATTCTATAAATTACCAGTTTATTATTTTTATTATGATCCCCGTGATCCCTCTGATCCCGTGATCCCGTGATCCCTTCACTCACTGTTCTTCTAAAAACCACTTCCCCGTTTCCATTATCACTTCATCCATCTTCTGGAACTCTATTCCCAACGCCTTTTTAATTTTCTCATTGGAAAAATATACTTTTTTCATGCTTGCATAGGCTGTTTCAGGGGTAAGGATCCTCTTTCCGGTAAAAATTTCCCTGAATGCATCCAGCCTTGAAGCCATGTTTACCATAAAAAGCGAAGCTTCCACAGAGGGAGGAGGAACATGAAGACTGGCCGCTATCATGTCAAACACATCCTTATAAGAAAGGTTTTCGGATGAGATAATAAACCTTTCTCCTGAAATATCACTATTCATAAGCCGGATCATACATTCAGATACATCCTTCACAGAAACAAATCCTGTTACACCCCTGGTATAATACCTGAGACCTTTGTAGATACCGGTGAACATAGAGGATGATCCTTTATTCCAGAATCCGGGTCCGAATATGATGGAAGGATTTACTATCACTGCATTGAGTCCTTCTTCAATCCCTCTCCAGACTTCCATTTCCGATTTAAATTTACTGATTGAGTAGCCTGTATTTTTTTTATCAGGACGCCATATCAGATTTTCAGTAACAAACTCACCTTCAGGTGCTTCCCCCAGGGCGGAGGTTGAACTTACATGACAGAGTTTTTTAATATTCAACTCAAGACAGGCATTGACAATATTTGCTGTTCCTTCAGCATTATTTCTTATCATAAATTGCTTGTCACGTGGATTAAATGAAACATAAGCTGCTGCATGGTAAAGATGTGATGTGCCCTGTAATGTTTCAATCACGGAATCAGGATCAAGAATATCAAAATCCACCCATTCAATTCTCTTAAACATATCATCCTGATCATCTGTATACCAGGAAAAAACCTTTCTAACGGCTTCTGTGTTGCTGGTTTCCCTTTTTAATGCTAGGATTTTACCTCCTGTTGATGAAAGGAGGTCAAACAATACTCTCGATCCGAGGAGGCCTGTGGCACCTGTGATAGTGATCATGGTTTTTCTGTAAAGATAAGAAAATTAGATAATAGATTATGGACCATAGACCATAGACAATGGACCTTAGCATCCATTGTCTATAGTCCATCGTCCATTGTCCATCGTCCATCGTCCATCGTCCATTGTCCATTGTCCATCGTCCATTGTCCATCGTCCATCGTCCATCGTCCATCATCCATCGTCCATTGTCCATTGTCCACCGTCCATCGTCCATTGTCCATCGTCCATCGTCCATCGTCCATCGTCCATCGTCCATCGTCCATTGTCCATCGTCCATTGTCCATCGTCCATTGTCCATCGTCCATTGTCCATCGTCCATTGTCCATTGTCCATCGTCCATCGTCCATCGTCCATCGTCCATCGTCCATTGTCCATCGTCCATTGTCCATCGTCCATCGTCCATTGTCCATCGTTCATTGTCCATCGTTCATTGTCCATCGTCCATCGTCCATTGTCCATCGTCCATAGTCCATCGTCCATTGTCCATTGTCCATCGTCCATTGTCCATTGTCCATTGTCCATCGTCCATAGTCCATCGTCCATTGTCCATCGTCCATAGTCCATTGTCCATTGTCCATCGTCCATAGTCCATCGTCCATCGTCCATAGTCCATCGTCCATTGTCCATCGTCCATCGTCCATTGTCCATTGTCCATCGTCCATAGTCCATTGTGGCTCTGTTCTATTGTATTGTAATTTTTATTATCTTTAAGAAAAAATTGCGCTATGCTACCAGATTTACTTGAAAAAGCAACAAAATTGAACGACCATGATAAACGCAGGTTTATCGATTGGTTGAA